>LKMJ01003485.1_pt1 | contig 14634 bp, 16 predicted proteins | sample 643391 | NCBI WGS metagenome assembly LKMJ01 (sample SAMN04112250, study PRJNA286221) | soda lake metagenome | biome: soda lake; feature: Kulunda Steppe; material: water; isolation source: sample PL-Br10 brine of Picturesque Lake | place: Russia: Kulunda steppe | collected 2010-07
AAATACTCGAAGAGAAGCGAGAGGAGTACCGCGAAATGGGAGCAGTGGACTGACCCACTAACTCTCCCACATCCTACGAGCCGAGTTGGTGTAGCCTGATCCAGCATACTGCCCTGTCACGGCAGAGACGCGGGTTTGAATCCCGCACTCGGCGCTTCGGGCGTTCCCTGGCGTTGTTCCATCCGGCGCGGGCGTAGCTCAGTGGCCAGAGCGGAGCGATGCACAGGCCCACAACCGGGTCGACCGTCGCTTGCCTTCGACCGCGTCCGCACGAAATCGGAATGGTACTCCGAAGGACTGCAAACCGTACCGGCGGTTAACCACCGGCGAGAAACAGCGGTCGTCAGTCGCGGGCTCGTATCCCGCCCCCGTGCCCAAGCGATGGACTGCGCTCGGGACGCCCCTCTGTGCGTGCCCGTCGAAGGGAGAAACCGACCGGTTCGAGTGAGTCGGCGTCGAGCACCCCTGAAAGACACGTCAGTAACAGAGGCGGACGGCTCGAACCGCGCGGACGGGCGCAAGCCCGAGAGCCTTTCTCGCACGCGCAATGGTGCGCCAGCGTGGCCCAAGCCCGGCCCAAGGCGGCCCCCTCGTAAGGGGCAAATCGAGGGTTCGAATCCCTCCGCTGGCTCTTTCCCCCACCCGTTTCCGGGCCGTAGCTCAGTCTGGCAGAGCAGCCGACTGTAGATCGGCTTGTCCCCCGTTCAAATCGGGGCGGCCCGACTCCAATCTTCGTTCGCGTCCGTGGCCAAGTCAGGTGAAGGCGCACCGCTGATAACGGTGAGATTCGCTCGTTCAAATCGAGCCGGACGCACTCCATTTCGCCTCGATAGCCAAGTCTGGGAAGGCACCCGACTGAAGATCGGGTAATCCCCGGTTCAAATCCGGGTCGAGGCACTCAAAATCCGGGCGGATGGGGTACTGGTATCCTCTGCGCATGGGGTGCATTGGAACGCGGTTCGATTCCGCGTCCGCCCACTCGCCGCCACCTAAAACGGCAACTGCTGCCCCTCACGCCACGCTCCCGTGGTGTAGTCCGGCCAATCATACGGCCCTCTCGAGGCCGTGACCCGGGTTCGAATCCCGGCGGGAGCATCCCTTGTCGTTCCTCAGCGGAGGTAGTGTAGCCTGGCATATCACAGGGCCCTGCCACGGCCCTAACCCGCGTTCAGATCGCGGCCTCCGCATCCAGACCGGTGAAGCGAAACCGCCGGTCGACCGCCGCACCGAGGCGGGGCAAACCGACCGAAGAAAGTCGGGTGTCGAACCCTGGGTAGAATCCAGGGAAGGTTCAGGGCGCATACGTTCAGCCTGGTCAGAACGCTCGGCTCATAACCGAGTACGCCCCGGTTCAAATCCGGGTGCGCCCACTCAGCATCTCGCTCCCGTAGGGTAGTACGGCCAATCCTACCGCCCTTTCGAGGCGGAGACCCGCGTTCAAATCGCGGCGGGAGCATCACACAACGCAATCCAACCGCTTATCGACGGAATGGATTGTGTTCACGGTCTGATTGCGCTGGTAGTGTAGCCTGGTCTAACACGCGAGCCTCCCACGCTTGCACCGCCGGTTCGAATCCGGCCCGGCGCACTTTCGAGGTCGCCGCAGAGCGAGCGTAGCTCAGAGGCCAGAGCGGTGCTGGCTTGGCCGTTCGCGGTCAAGCCGGCACGCCTTCGGTGACACTCTCTTACCGTGGTCGCCCCGCTGGAACGAGAGTTGGCGATTAAAGCGGGTCGCTCCTGTCCAATGTCGCCACGAGTACCAAGGGTCGCTCCCGAGGGAATGGACGGTCACCGTCAGTCGCGGGTTCGAATCCCGCCCACGCTTTCACGGCGGCTTCGACACGGGCGAGTAGGGTAGTGGCCCATCCTCCGTCGCTGGGAGCGACGTGACCCACGTTCAATTCGTGGCTCGCCCATATGAAAACGGTCGACAGAAAGGCCTACGGCCTTCGCCGAGAGGCGAGAGAGATGGCCGAAGATGTCGATGAGGCAATCGAACTGGTCGGTGCAGAGTTCGTCAGCAGAGCGTTCGCGGACGAACTGCTCCACCACTCCAAGCAAGACGAGTTCGAGATCCGCCTCGATGAAAGTTCGCGAGACGTGCAGAAGATGTTCGAGATCGTCGATGCCGGACAGAAGCGGAAACTGGCCGATGACTGATCCATCGACCGACGGCTTCCGACCGGTTCGGGCTCGTAGTTCAACTGACAGAACACCCGCTTGGCAGGCGGGAGGCTTCGGGTTTGAGTCCCGACGAGTCCACTCACGGGGTCGCTCGCAACGTAGGGGAAGCAAACGTAAACCCTCGTGACTGCCGACCCAACGGTCTCCGTGAAGCCTCTCCCTTCGAGGGACGCTGTTAGGAGGCCTTCGATGAGTAGTAGCCTGAAGGAGCGGCACCATCCGCACCAAGACACCATCCTGAGAAAGGGCAAATCTAACAGGTCTTCGTAGCTCAGTCAGGCCAGAGCGGCGGATTCCAGACCCGCAAGTCGGAGGTTCAAATCCTTCCGAGACCACTTCGGCCCGAGAACGCACCGTCGTGTGATGGGCAACGGTGCGCCAAGGTGCTTCCAGGGATGACCTCGAGGCTCTGTTCCAAGCATCGCGTGCGCGCCTTCAACGCGGAGTAGGTCTAACAGGCCGAAACGACCAGGATCCGCTTTCCGACACGCCGCCGCAGTTACGGCGAGCGCGGGTTCGACTCCCGACGGATCCTCACACCGAAACACGATCGCGATGAGGGCGAACAGTCGGAATGTGACGCGCATCACCCGCGGCCCACTCAGATGCACAACAGCATTCCAGACGACTGGTTCGAACAACGAGTCGATTCAAAAACGAAGGTGTACTGGCACGATGACGGCGATGTCCTCGTGCAGTCGGAGAACATCTTCTACCACGTCAGGCACGGTCAACTCGTCGAGTCGCAGTTCCACCTCACCGGTCAACAGGCCTTCGAGGCGTCACGTGAGTGGCTATGGCGATACTCGACGAGAAACGACGGGTGACCCACTGACCGGTCACCCAGTTCGCCGGGGGAGCATGGGTGGCTTCATGCGCTCGACTTGTAATCGAGAATTCCCGCGTTCAAATCGCGGCTCCGGCTTGCAGCACTCCGATCAATTGATTCATATGCGATTAGCGGAAACGGTGCAATGGACGCGCTCGCGTGGTGTAGTCAGGCCAATCATATCGGCCTTTCGAGCCGATGACAGGGGTTCAAATCCCCTCGCGAGCACTATGGGCTGGCACCCCGAACTGCAATGCGCTGGCACGGCTCCACCAAGGGTCGTGCAGGCTGAAGGATGCGACCCCCTGAAAGTAAGGAGCGGTCGCCCGCGGCATTTGCCGTGACCGAGTCGCGTCAATCGCGCCGGTGGAGGTGGCCCCTCCGTGGAAACGCTTGGGGACTGGTCGTCCCGACAACAGACCTAACGACAAGCGGTGGCCGGTTGCTGGGAGCCGCTCCATTGAGAACGCTCCCGTGATCTGCACCGGCGGCCCATCCACTCATATCACATCGAAGGCGCGTGGTCTAGTTGGCTTATGACGCCTCCTTTACACGGAGGAAGTCGGCGGTTCGAATCCGCTCGCGCCTACTCGCGGTTCGTTGCTTGAGTGCGTGTAGCTCAACAGGGGGCGGGAGTTGAGTACCGGCGTGCAGCGGCTTGATCACCCGTTTCACGTCGGGAAATCGACCGCTGAAAGAACCCGCAGGTAAGAGCGCCCGGCAGATAACCGGGTGGTTCGTGGTTCAAATCCACGCACGCACATTCGATTTCGTGCGGACGTTCAAGTCCGAGCGGTTCCATTTTCACATATAGTAAAGCGGGGTAGGGTAGTCTGGAGTGCCCGCCGGGCTCATAACCCGGAGGTCGACGGTTCGAATCCGTCCCCCGCTACTCAAACGATGCTCACCGAAGTCATCGACGGCGTCTACCTCGGCGACCTGGGGGACGCTAAAGACGACGAACAGCTCTCCCGGCGCGGAATCGAGCGCGTGGTCTCGCTCACCGCCCCGGAGCAAGATTCCACGACTGCGTATCACCCGCTCACGGACGGGAAAAACGACCAGGAGGAGTTCGATGCTGCCGTCGACGCCGCGAAAGAGGCCATCGAAGCCGCTTCTGACGCTGACGAAGGCGTTCTCGTCCACTGTATGGTCGGGCGATCGCGGTCGCCTTCGATTCTCGCCACCGCACTCGCCGACCTGTACGACGAGACGTTCGACGATGCGATGGGGCGGATCCACGACACAGATCGGTACGTCCAACCCGCCCGCCCGTTAGTCGAACACGCTCGCGAGTACCTCGGCGAGCCAAGTTACGCCGAACGGCGACGGGACGCCCGCGACGAGTGACGGTTTGCGGGCGGCAGCCGGCACCCGAGCGGTCAAGGGACAACGATGGCAACGGTGTTCTATGACCGAAATCGACGCACAGGCGGCACGGCGAGCGTTCTCAATCGATGACGAACAGAAGGACGACTACGCCGACCGACTCGCACGGATACAGAACGAGTTCCTCCACTCCGTCGACCACTTCGAGTCGGAAATCGTCGACCCACTCGGCCCGGCGAACATCGAGCGGGTGTGCGAAACGGATGAGTGGGTAGGATACCGCGTAGAGGACATCGCTAACGTCTGGCCGCGGATCCGGCACGAGACGCTCGGTATCGAAATGCTCGAGCAGTGCCAGTATATCCACGAGCGGACGGTAGAGGAGGAGCTGAACCGACTCCAGATGTTCGGACACGGCCAGGAAGGCGTCGTGGTCTTCCGGTGAGCATCAACGACGAACGTTCCCGTTCACAACGCCCTGTGAACGGTATCGGTGAACGACCACTACTCGGGCGATTGGGGTAGCTTGGTATCCTGCGGCCATCGGGTGGCCGTGACCTCGGTTCAAATCCGAGATCGCCCATATGACTCGACGTGAACGGTTCACAGTTCGGTTTCCTCGAAACCCGTCCGAACACCTGAACGGGGAATGGAACGTCAGCAGGTTCCATAGACAGGATGGGTTCTGGTGGGATCTGGAGACGAATCACGTCAGGTCGGTCATCGAAGCCGCCGACGACCCGGTGGTCATCGAACGGGCACCCGACAACCATCACGACGCTGACTACGTGGCGACCGTCCACGACTCCTACCCGGAGAAGATTGACCGACGACTCCCGTGAATCGTTTCTTCGATACAGCATCGACGAGGTGTAGCTCAGTCCGGCCAGAGCGGTCGGGTGGACACAAAATCCCCCGGCGATGAACCGCGCGTCCCGACGGGATGACGACCTTCGGGGCGACGTAGCCGGCGTTTCGTCACCGCCCGGTGATGGGCGCGTCCCGGGTTCAAATCCCGGCGCCTCGGCTCATCGAAGCAGTCCAAACGCGCTGGTAGTGTAGTCTGGCCTATCACGGCGGCTTTCCAAGCCGCCAACGAGGATTCAAATTCCTCCCGGCGCACTCCGACGGTTTCCTGCCGTCAAGCGGTTCACGGGCGTTGCATCACCGGTCGATCCTAGGCACTCGAACGGTGACGCACGACCACCCGCTATACAAACGCGCATATGGTGTAGTGGGAGCACGCCGGCGCGACAAGCCGGTAGCCCCTGTTCGACTCAGGGTATGCGCATAGCCGCCTCATCGGGATGGTAGCTCAGCTTGGGAGAGCGCGCGACTGAAGATCGTGTCGTCCCCGGTTCAAATCCGGGCCATCCCATTCGAAAATTCGCCGGAAGGGGCTTGCACTCCCCCACTTACGCACGTGGTTCTCTCGGTTTCACGTCCGTTGGAGAGCCATCAGGGCTCGTACTCTACCACAGTGAGTTCTTCGTTGAGGTTCCACCGATCCGTTTCCTTCCACTCACCATCTCCCCATCCAGGGAAGTGCGTGTCGCCGTCGTACTCGTCAGGGATGTGTGTGAGGAGAAGGCGGTCAACGTGCGGCATAAACGCCTCGTAAACCGCCTCCCCACCAATCACGTACGCCGTTTCGTCGGCGTGTGCCTCCGCCGTCGCGATCGCTTCCTCAACCGTATGGACGACCTCAACATCCTCCGGGGCCTCGTATCCCTCTCGCGTCGTCAAGACGATGTTCGTCCGGTTCGGCGGGTACGACGAATGTTCGGTCTCGAATGACTCGAACGTCACTCGACCCATAATGATCGGGTGGCCGACCGTCGTCTCCTTGAAGTGCTGAAGGTCATCCGGGTAGTGCCAGGGGAGACCCCCGTCGCTTCCGATGACGCCATTTTCAGCGACCGCCGCAATGCTGATCAGTTCCACCGTCATTCTGCTACACCGAAGCGGATACCGTCGTGAGATTCGTAGTCGTGCAGTTCAACGTCGTCGAATTCGAGCTCGTCAAGCGGCTTGTCCGCGATTTCCAGCGTCGGCCGTGAAAGCGGTTCGCGGTCGAGTTGGCGCAAGAGGCCGGGGACGTGATCGAGGCGTTCAGATCCTTCGTCCTCGGCAGGGGCTTCCTCTCTGATCCACTCGGAGATGTCGGCGTACGTTGCCCACCGATCATCGGTAGACGATACCTGCTCAATATGGTTCTGGAGGTCGGAGAGGTTGTCAGCGTACCAGGAACCGCGGTCACCGTCTCCACAGTAGATGTGAGCATCGTCGATTGTGTGGCCGAACTCACCGGGTTCATAGCCGGTTTGGCGAGCGACGGCGGTCAGGACGATGCTGTAAGCGGCGATGTTGAACGGGATGCCGAGAGCGACGTCGCCACTGCGCTGGTGAAGCGAAAGGTTGAGCCGGTCACCTTGGACGTTGAACGTGAAAGAGTAGTGGCAGGGCGGAAGGGCACTTACAGCGGCGTTAGCGGGGTGCCAGGCGTTGACGATGAGTCGTCGTGAGTTCGAGCCACGGTGAGGGTTGTCGCCGTTGAGGGTATCCACGACATACCCAATCTGGTCAAACACCAGTGCCCCATCGTCCTCTTCATAGACCCACGGACAGTCCGTTCCGGCCCACGCCTCGCCGGGGAGTTGTGAGTCGTCTTCTGGCACCGGGTATCGCCGCCAGAACCGACCGTACGCGCTGGGGAGCGTCCAGTCTTCCTCATCGGCCCACGCGTCCCAGATTTTTGTCTCCTCGCGCAACTCGCGGATGTGGTGTTCACCCGAAAGGTACCAGAGTAGTTCGTGAATCAGCGAGTTCCAACGGTAGTCGCTCATTTGCTTGGTCGTGAGCAGCGGGAATCCCTCGCTCACGTCGATTTCATACGTCTCGTGGAACGACGAGATAGTGTCGACTGCGGTTCGGTTCTCGCGGTAGCGCCCGTCGTGAAGAACGCTACTCACGAGTTCTTGGTACTCCTGCATCACCCAGGTGGTCAGGGTGGCACCGGAATAAGCGACCCGCCCACGCGGCCTCGAAGCAGGATTCGACGGGATCCTTAACCGGTTAGAGGGGAAACGTGACGCCAATAACAATGCCATATCCAAAGCCAGTTCCACGTCTCACCTCGGAACAGTTCGAACAGTTCCTCCAGGAACTCGAAGAGTTTGAAGTGCCGGATGAGATGGAGCGCGACCTCCGCCGACACAGAGAGGCACTCAACGCCGAAGATACGTGACGCAGCCCCTGTCCGATAAGGTGAGACATTTATTCCCTACCGCATTCGACACACAACTGCGGCGTACTCCCGTGGTTCACTAGGCCGCCCAAGGCCGTAATGCGCGCGTTCGAGCGTTCGAATTGCAACGGGAGTACACGATGTGCGGCATCCGCCGGGAAGTGAACCCGGTGGACGAGATTTGGCATCCGCCCGGCCGCACACTCCGAAAAGCGGTCTCCCCCACCTGGGCCACCCGTTCGCAGGCCCGCTCAAGTGTAGGACACAGGCGCACGTCGGGATTGGCCGACAGGCGTAGCGCGAACCCGCCCGAAACACAGTCGTCGCGCACTACGGCTCGAAACCCTACGGGGTGAATTGCCGGTTGACCGCGGCGACCTGAATGGGTAACCGAACCGGGCTTTCAGTTCGCATCCCGGGATGCGAAACGCCCGTGCGCGGCCTCGAGGTTGGGGGCGGCCGAACTGGCAAGCAAGCCACGCCATCGAGCGGACGGGGGAAGCCCGTCGCTTGCTCACCCATCATCCCTCACGGCGACCGCCGGCCGGCCGAAGCGTCGGCGCGGGTTCACCCCCGCTGAGGGTCTCCTTATCTGCGCCCGCGAACAACGAAATGAGTAATGGAGAACGAGGGAGCAATCCGTCTCTACCTCGCGGGCGAATCGACACCGCACCCGGAGGTGAAAACGTGGAAGCACGAAGTCGCCGAGCGTATCGACGCGGACGATGTCGTTGCGGTGGATCCGATTGCGTCCGAACCGGACTGGATGACCGAACGACAACTCCTCGATCGAGCCACGGAAACACTAGCAGAGTGCGATGCCGTCCTGGTTCGATACGCGGGGCAAAGCAACGGGTGGCGGGCAGCGACCGAAGTGCGAGAGGCGGTGTCGCGCTTTCACCTTCCAGTCGTTGTATGGAAGCCTGAACTGGAGCCCGCAGCGACCATTGCGGGAGACATCGAGGACATCGCGGAGGCGATGCGGACGACGCGCCGACCACAACTGCAACTCACCGATGAGTATCTCAGTCCACTGCTCATCGCCCAAGCAACCGCCATTACCGACGACCTTGACCTCGCCGTCGAATACTTGCGGGACAATCCCGGACGAGTGACTCGTGACGACCTCGAGAAAACGGCACTCATCACGAGGCAGATCACGCCCGAGGAAATCGTTGATTCAGACCGACTTGATGCGAACGACTGGCAGGAAGCGACGCTGATCCTTCGACGGTCTCGTGGATTGCGATCGAGTGGGTAGGTCGGCACAGCGAACAGGCAACAGTGAACCAACCCCGACGGACGATTCGCATTTACGATCTACGGACGAACGGGGGATTGCTGAATGGCCGATCCGATACTGAAATGGCCGGGTGGCAAACGCCAACTCTTGGCCGACATTTCGCCCCGATGCCCCTCGGACTTCAACCGCTATCACGAACCGTTCTTCGGGGGTGGGGCGTTGTTCTTCCACCTCGAGCCCTCCACCGGGACGATCAATGACGCGAACCCGCGGTTGATGAACGTCTACCGCCAGGTTCGCGACCGACCGGAGGAAATTATCGACCGGCTCGAATCCTACCGACACCCGACCGACTCACCGGATCCCGAGCGTGAGTTCCACGACGAAACCAGAGACGGCGACGACATCGGTTGTTACTACTACCAGCAACGAGAGTTGTTTAACCGCCGCCCTAACGGCGAAGACTTCGATGAAGTTGAAGAGGCCGCGCTTTTCCTCTACGTTAACCGCACCTGCTACAACGGCCTCTACCGCGAGAACATCAATGGCGAGTTCAATGCCTCCGTCGGCGACTACGAGAATCCCAACTGGGTGCAGGCAAACCTCCTCCGTGCTGCAAGCGGCATCCTCGACGACATTAACGTCCGCGTCGGCGACTACTCCTACGTTGTGGATGCCGCTGAACCAGGTGATTTTGTCTACTTCGACCCGCCGTACTCGGAGACGAATCCGACGCACGCCTATACAGAGAGTCGTTTCGGAAACGACGAGGAGCAACGCGCACTAATTGACCGAGCAGTGGAACTGCGCGACCGTGGCGTCGACGTGATGCTATCGAATAGTGGTGATATGCTTGAACCGTACATCGACGCCGGGTTCCACGTCGTCGACACGCAAGCGGATCGACTCATCAACCACGACCGCGACAACCGCGGGGAGAGCTTCAAAGAGGTGATTGCCACGTCTCACCCTCCTGAGGAGTGGCGCGGCGGGCGGCAGACGCGGTTGACATCGTTCACCGACTGATCCGCGCACCGCGTGACGGAGGGGGTTCGACGTCGGCCTGCAAACCTGGCGCTGACGAAACATATATTACTAATCATCGGGCTATATTGAAGCGTACCTGAAGCGGGGTAGGGTAGTCTGGAGTACCCGCCGGGCTCATGACCCGGAGATCGGAGGTTCAAATCCTCTCCCCGCTATACTACATTTTCACGTCCTCACCCGTCCAACGGGGATAGGCTTATTGAACGCGGGTGGGAAACGGTAGGTAGGATGAAAGATTCTCCCGGAGATGGAGCCGTCCACATCGTGGAGGACAACGAGCGGATTGCAGATATGTACCAGAAGTGGCTCTCCAGCACCTACGACGCCGTGGTGTCCTACACTGCGGAGGACGCGTTGGAGGAGATCGCCGATGATGTTGACCTCGTCCTGCTCGACCGCGACCTTCCAAACAAGAACGGAGACGAAATCGTTGACGACCTCCGAGAGTCGATCGACGACTGCGTAATCGCGATGCTAACCGCCACCAGTCCGAGTACTGACCTGGCCTCGCTCGATGTGGATGACTACATCCGCAAACCAGTGCCCGAGGAGAAACTGCTCTCCGAAGCGGACGACCTCCTCCAGCGCCTCGACTACGACGACGACCTGCGAGAGTACCTCGCTCTCGCGCGGCGGGCGGAACTCCTCGAACGGAAGTACTCCGAACGAATGCTCGATGACGATGACCAGTACGCTGAATTGATGGAACGCCTCGAAGACCTCCACGGCGAGGTTGACCTCATCCAACTCAGCCTGAGCGAACGGCCCGAACTCGACCTGTAACCGCGACGCGAGCTACGTGGACGACGACCGGAGCGGACGACACTCCGCCCTTCTTCCCCACCCTCCTGCTGAAAGCGTTATACTCAACGGAACGTTACGCACTCGTAACACAACGTGACAGCAGACGAGGATTCACTCACCGAAACCGCACGCGAATGGCTTGCCGAAGAGTACGACGACTTCCCCAAAGGCATCGATGACTTCGGTAGACGCCAATTCTCCCCCGTTCCGACGGTCATTCTGAACGACCCGCTCGACGTCGAACTCCTCATCAAGACCATCGAAGACTTTGGGTTCGAAACAAAGACGAAACGAGCGGAGAGCGGACAGATACTCGTCGCCGCCTGCGTGCCCAGTCCTGCACAGAACGAGGAACACAAGGTCGTCTACACGTTCGACGACACCCCCGAGACGAACCTTGACTCTCCACGCCGTCACGAAGAGGTGCCCGAGAACGGACGAACGATGATCGTCATCGAGTATCTCAACCGTCGGTACTGATTGACCGCAATCGCAACCGAGAGAAGGCGCACCGGCGAATCAAGAACTCACTCCCCTTCTGTTGTTCTCAAGTGACGGAACACGTACGCCTGCGCGTAGCCCGCATATTCGCCCCACCGCTCTCGGATTGCCCGTGAAGTTTCACCGTAATCATCGCAAGCGCACGCTGGATAGTGTTCCTCTATCGCCCGTTGCACCCACGTGTCAACCGGCACCGACTGCAGGTACCCGAGAGACATCAACAACACGCAGTCTGCCACCTTGTCACCAACGCCGACGAACTGCTTCAACTCCTCGCGGGCGTCCTCGTAGGGGAGGCCCACCGCGTCCCTCGGCACGGCCTCACCGCCGGCGACCATCTCTGCGGTTCGAGCGACGTACCGAGCGCGATATCCCAGGCCAGCGTCCAACAACTCATCCTTCGAAACCGCTGCCAGGTCAGTGGGAGTGGGATAGATATTCCATTGCCGTCCGTCGAAGCGAACCGTTCGCCCGAACCGTTCCGCCAATTCGATTTGCATACGGTGGATGCGTGGCACTCGCATCTGTGGTGAGCAGATGAACGAGATGAGACACGGGAACGCCGGGTCGTTAACCACCCGAAGGCCGCGTTGCTCGCTCAGGGCGGCTTCGAGGAGCGGGTCGTCTCCCTGGTCAAGGAGAGAGTGTCGGATCCGTTCAAGGTCGTCGTCGAGTCGTAGGAGCGAGCGGATGAGCGAGGCAGCGTCGACGTTCGACCGCCACACGAGGGCGTCGTCGTCCCGTCGTACGCGCAAGATGAGCGGATGTTCATCGTCACCCGGAACGAACGCGGTTTCGTACCAGGCGTCGCCCGGCGGATCGTCCGAGAACATACCGCCGTCGGAACGTCGCCAGAGGAATGTCTGCCCGCTTTCGAGGGTATTTCGTAAGTCGATGCCTCCGTTGATCGAGTCAAGATGTATCTCTCCAGTGTGCATCGGAATCACGCGGATACGTGTGTGAAATTGGGAGTGGCCGTCACTCGATAACCTCGCGCTGTTCTTGGTAGCGGTTTCGTATCGTCACCTCGGATACGTCGGCGACGTGGGATAGATCCGATTGCGTGACGCTTTCGCCAGCTTCGATGACAGCGTTGTAAACGGCTGCGGCGGCGACGCCAGACGGCGACTTGCCGTTGGTGAGGCCCGCCTCCTTGCTGTCGCGGATGATTTGCTTGGCCTGCTCGGCGATGTCAGCTTTGAGTTCGAGTTCGTCGCAGTAGCGGTCGACGTACTCGGTTGGGTTGATGAAATCGCCGATGTTGATTTCGTGGGCCGGAGCGACTTCGGAGAGGACGGCTTTGCTTCGGCGGAAAAGAACGGTGGTTTTGATGTCGAAGGTGGTCGAAATCTCGCTTGGAGTGTAGGCCGCGTTCTCTAACCGACAGGCCAGGTAGAGGCAAGCAGCCACCGTTTCCCGGATTGACCAGTTCAGATAGTCGTCTTGCGATTCGAGTGTCGTATTGTAGAGCATCGTGGTCGTCTGTGCGAGTGATTCGGATGTTCCGAGTTCGTCGCCGGCTTCGTCAATAATCTCCGTTGCTTTGCGTAGATTGCGCTGCGTGGAGATCGGGGAACGAGAGTCACTAGGTTCACTCATATCGTGTGCGTCTATACCTCGGTTAAGTAATCCAAACTTATAAACAAAGTGTCCGAAGTGCAGGTGGAAGGGGCGCACGAGACCGTCATCAGTGGCAAACACCCCACTTAGGTATGTATCGATTGGGTGATATTTATCTGATGGGCCGATTAATTCCAACGTAATGGCAGCGCCTGTCGATGATGAGGAGTTGCAAGCGAGGTTCAACGAGGCGCGGAACCTCGACGAGTTCCTCTCGTCAGTCAACAGAGACGCAAAGGAAAACCTCGAGACCGTCTTCACCCACGAAGGGGAAGACGACAAAGGGGCGGTCACCATCGTCGGCGGCGTTCACGGAGGGAGCGAAACCGTGGAAGGCGTCAAGAACGTTATCGATGCTCGACAACCCGATCACGTCGCTGTCGAACTCGGGCCGATACAGTACTTCCTCGTCAAACTGTTCAAACCACCGTCATCGACGCTTGAACTGGCCGTTGGAATCTTCGAGGCCGAACTACACGGTGCCGAAACTCATCCAATTGACCGAAGCCGCTTCTGGATGCGGCTTATGGAAATCCTTCACGGGCCGCTTCCAACTCGGATGTACGCACTGGCCACCCTCGCGAAGTACGCCATTGCGGTCGCTGTCGTGGTTCTTGCACTTGCGTTTCTCGCACTCGGTAACCCAATCATCGGGTTCGCCTTCTCGTTCATCGCTGGTATTCTGCTGTGGCGATTAGGATGCCGGTTTCGGCGGGATCCCCACCGCGAGTACGATTACGCTTTGATCACGATCATCACGAACGTTGCAGAGAAGCAAAACCAGTGCCCAATCACCGAGCGACTCACCAGGAAGCGGGACTCGCATATGGCCGAGCAGATCAAGCGACTGCGGTGTCGTGGGGATGTCGTCGCTATCGTCGGGTACAATCACGTGAGGGGTATTCGGAATCGGATCGATTCTGATGACGACAACTGGCAGACATCGAACTTCGAACTCGACGGAGAGTAACGCCATATTTTAACACGGTTGCTCGCGTCTGTGTGCGTATGGAACCGGAACACACGACGCACGCCCTTGGGTACACGGTGCGAGTCAACCTCCCGGATCCGGACGGCCCGGACGCGAAGTACAACGGGCGGACGGCCACCGTAGTGGAAGTTGACGCTGATGGATTAGGTGATTTCCCCGGTGCAGAGGAGGACTGGAGCGAAATGTACACGCTCGAATTCGATGATGGAGAACGGCCTTCGCTCTCCTTTCGCGTTCACGATCTTGAACCGGTGAACGAGTGATGCAGGGCAAAGACCTGCAGTTCGCAACTTCACACAGTTTAAGATTCTCGGCGCACAATCCTCAAACAACAATTGAGCCTGGCCCCCTCTCTCCCCATCGACGGGTCAAAGGCGATTTGAACACCAATCAACCATGACGGACGATAACTCCGACGACGAACTCGACATCAACCTGTTCGAAGGAGCCGGGGAAGACGAGGAAGATATCGAGGATGACGAATTCTCTCTCGACTTCGACAACGGCACCGAAGATGACGATATAGAACTGGCCGAAGACGACCTGGATGTCGAACTCGACTCCATTTCAGTCGAAGATGACGAACCGGACGAAGACCTTGGGAGCCTTTTCGACGACGAACCTGTCGAAGAGGATGACGAGGGCGACCTCGGAGAGGTCTTCGGGGAAATGGGCGTTGAAGCAGACGAGGAAGCGGAACCCGCCGAAGCGGAGGAAGAACCAGAACCCATCGAAGCGGAACCCGCCGAAGCGGAAGAAGAAGAACCGGAGCCTGTCGCTGCGGGAGGTGACGTAGAGACGGACGAAGAGCCGGAACCCATCGAAGCGGAACCCGCCGA
>LKMJ01003486.1_pt1 | contig 14634 bp, 21 predicted proteins | sample 643391 | NCBI WGS metagenome assembly LKMJ01 (sample SAMN04112250, study PRJNA286221) | soda lake metagenome | biome: soda lake; feature: Kulunda Steppe; material: water; isolation source: sample PL-Br10 brine of Picturesque Lake | place: Russia: Kulunda steppe | collected 2010-07
AGAGAACGTCTGGTCTGAACAAGCTTATGAGCATAGTGCACAGAATGAGCATGGAGCTTGAGAGCAAGTTTCTTGACTCTTTGTGAATCAAGGCCGAGACTCTTCAGAGGAACCAAAGTGTGAGGAACGTAACTAACACCCCCTACACCTAAGAGAATGACATGAAGAACATGGTCTGCTGCAATCATCCTGCTGCATCAAAGGTGACCATGCTGAGCATGGGCAGCTCGGAGCTGCTATCTAAGCCAAGCTTAGTAAGGGGTAGCTCATATGACATTTAAAGATGGTCCCCATCACTCCAATCAGGATGGTATGTATGCTCACTTTAGGCATTGCTGTGCAATGGCGCGTTTCAATCCGATATGCTGTTCAGTTGCTCTTGCTAGTTGTTGCTCTGGTAGTGTGACATCACAATATCATATTGTGAGTCAAATGATTTGACTTCAATGAGGTGCACATCCCAGCGCAAAGGGTGTAAAGTTTGAATGTCATTTTGGTGGCCATTCTGTCTTCCAGCTGGCAGTATACAAATAGTATCTGGTCAAGAGCAAGATTGAGATTCATCTGTTGTAAGGTTTGGATGAAGCCATTGGGGTTAAGTCCTGCTGGCTACATGTGCAGGCAAGGCCAGATTTTGTTGAGCCATCCGGGCTTCACTTCCATCTGTGAAAATGATGTTTCCTCCAAATTCACCTTTGCTCAAGGTTATGATGATAAGCCCAGAGGCTACATTATGTTGCTCAGTCACCATGTTTTGAATTGAAGCATTCTGACGACCAGAAAGCATATGGATCTGGCTGTCTGGCTGATGACACAACAAATAAGATGAACTAGTGGCTCTGCCGTAGAGGTGGACCAGTTTCTGAGAGTAAAGAGTGCCCGTTTTAAATTTCATGACATCCCTTTTCTGTGATACATTGATTCGTATTGTTCCAAAACGATTTGCTTGTTGTAAGGTTCACCGACGTAAGCAGTCTCACCCAATAATTGTAGTAGCCTGAGTCTGTATTGGCATCCAAGTCTGTGATGCTTGCTCATGTGATCATACAGTTTGTCCTTCATGTTTTGTAGCCGAGCAAGGCTGGTTCTATTGGTAGGGTGATAAGCCTCTTTTTCTCCTGCGAGCCAGTTTACATGGGTGAAAGGATTGCTGTCAGGTGAGGTTGGGAGACATGTAACATCGTGCCCATCTGGCCTTGTATCATCACAATATTTGACCTCAATTAGGTGTGTATCTTAGTGCGCAGGGTGTTAAGTCTGGATGTAACTTCGATGGCTATTCTGCTTTCAAAGATGGAAGTTCCAGCTGGCAGCATACAAATAGCATCCGGCCTAGAGCAAGATCGAAGTTTATCTGCTGAGAGATTTGGTAGAAGCCATTGGGGTTAAGTCCTGCTGGGTGCACATGCAGGCAAAAACAGACTTAATTGGGTCATCCGGGCTTCACTTCCAATACCTGTGAAAATGATGTTTCGAATTTTTTTTACTTTTGCTTTACCTTTATTTAAGGTTTTAATGATAAGCTTGCCAATCCATCCAGTGGAAGCAATGTTAAGTCTTTCAGCTACCATGTTTTGAATGTATGTTTAGTTTTTTGGAGTATTGTGGGCCTGCCTGAGAGGTGCCAAGCAACCCAGTTCAGATTATTCAAAATCTGAGTATGCAGATAATTTTAGATTCCCCTATCTCTTTCCAAAGTTTGAGGTGGAACAGTGGGAATTCTGATGGGGCCCTCCTTGGAGGCACGTGCACATTGTGCACCTTACAGGCCTGCCTGAGAGGTGCACAGCAGCCCTGGTGATTAATTTACCAAAAAGAAATTTTATGATACCCTCTTGGTCCAAGTGCCAGTGTTTCAGGCAAATCCAGGGAGGTCCCTAAATTTTTGCCTGAGTCCCTGGACTGCCTAGTAGGTCCTGCTTGGCACTGAGAAAAAATCATCAAGTGAATTTTGCAAGAATGATTGAGTGAATGGTGCAGAAACCAGAAAGGGTGTGGCATGATGGTCATCGCCCTTGCTCCATGCCAAGCATCTTGAGGAAGGCATCTCAGCTGTTGTCCCTCTCCGCCTCTGCCTCCTTGGCTGCCTCTTTTAACAGCCGCTCCCTTTCAGCCGCCCTCCGCATCTTCTCCAGAATCGCTCCCTCCACACCTCCTGTTCCCCCGGGGGCAGCTGCCCCAAGTCCCCCTCCTGGTGGTGGCTGGAGGGTGCTGGCCCCCGGAAAGCTACTGAACACACGTGCTGCACTGCCACCTGCTGGTGGTGGCGGTGCTGCTCCCACACTTCCGCTGGACGTAGGTATAGGGAACGAGGAAGCAGGCTGGGGGATGGGAAATGAGCGGAGGGAGCTGGGATCTTGATTGTTGCTTGCAGGGTGTTCCGATGTGTTCACAGTGGAAGCAGCAGCAGCACAAGGCTGAAATCTCTCTGCCAGGCCTGTCTGCTCGTCTGGCGCAACCTGCAGCAATCACATGCACCCACTGATGAGAGGACACTGATACTATCAATTTGTTTCAGCAGGACAAACACCCTCTGCTAGTTACCTATCCCAATTTGTTGGGCGGGACTCAATGCAGACACTTGAATAAACTCAAATCTGACAAAGGACCACTCCATCATACCTTCAGCAGTGGCATAACTAAAAGTGGTGCAGAGGGATCTCCATTCACGCTGCCAATTGCAGCGTCAGCAGCATCCTTGGTTGCCATCACGACTAATGCGGACACCTGGGAAGCAAGGTAGGTGGAAGATCAAGTTAAACCATGAGGCATCTGGACACCTTTCTTAATTAGATGTAAGTTTTGTGAGTGACTATCTATTGCATAAATTCATTTAACATATTTTTTATTGCACAAGAATGGCAAAGATATACCTCTTTTTGAGCAGCTAAATGGTATCCTGTGCGCATTTGTGTTGGCAAGCCTCTGTCTAGGGGAAAAGTCATGGAGGCCTCATGACGTGGTCATTCATGCCTCAGCCTTTGCGCACCTGTCGTTTTTTTTTGCTGCTCCGAATGACCACGTCTTCAACCACACCATGCAAGGCAAAAATACGACGGAGCTCCTCTGGCGGGTAATCGCGTATACTGGAATCCCATACAACCTTGAGGGTGCGTGCCAGCTGAATTTGAGATGCTTCATCTTGCTGCATAAAAAAGTCATAAAACACAGGCGTTTGGAAAGTCATCGGGAAAAGACAGATGGAGGTGCACGCTATGAATGTGAACAGTGCTTGCCTGTTATACACGCCCTAGTTTACAGGCTAACACACCCTTTTACACCTCATCCAGCTAAAAATAGAGGACAAGGCGCCAACAGCAATGAAGCATGATATTGCTTTCAAGGCTGTTTGGTTGTTTGATCTTGCGGACTCAGCACGTAAGGCTTGCCTGTCCAAGAGCTGTCTGCATTCTGCCTGCGGCGACAACCGCCTCTGTGGCCTGCCGGGCACGTGCAGCTGCTGTTGCCTGCTCTTCCTCCACTTTCCGCCGCAAGCGCTGCAGCTCTGCTTGCAGGCGGGAGCGCGCAGTGTCTTCCTCTCGCTTTCCTGAGACTACCTGCGTGCACCACCTCAATGCATGCAGACCGCTTCCTTTCAGAAAGGGGAGTATGCTGATCACAGGTCATTGAGCAAGCGCTTCATGGAACTTATGTGGCACACAAAGGGGACGATCCACTTATTTGGGTGTGAGGAAACATTTGTGAAGATCTCAAATACAGATGTGCATATGCCATGCTGGTAGGTGAATTAGACTGGTGTGCCCTCCCACACAAAAATGCACATGTGACTTCTTCCCCTTGTACCACACCAAAATACTACCATATTGATCTACCAAAACATGTTGCGCGTATTGTTGTTGGCATTGTTGCCCAATTTGGATTATGTGTCCACCATTTGAGGATTGAGGAAAACAAATGGGATGAGAACATGTATCCAAATTGTAATCTCTGTGAAGCTCACAATGATGTCCAAGACGAGCAGCATGTCTTATTTAAGTGTACTTTTCCTCATGTTTGCCATCTTTGTAGGAAATATGCTTCATTGTTTTCAGGGCATGTCCTTTCCCTCTCAACTCCAGCGGCTCAGGGGACTCCTCTCTTGCCTGCCTCTTTTGTCCACATACGTGACATGCAGTGTTTTCTAAATCAAGGCAATTAAAAACTCTGTTTTTTCTTGCATGAACTTTCAATGTTTTATGAACAGGCTAGCAGTCAGCCGGTTTGACTGGAGGCCTTTTCCTCGTAATTTCTTTGGGGATATGCCATGCTGGTAGGTTACCTAGACAATATTGGCTGGCATTTTCACACCTTAAGCTTTTCAACACACGCAAAATTTTGTTCATATATGACCATGCACATGTATATCGCTCAGGAGCAAACAATTGAGGCACATGATCAATAACATAAGGCACCATGTACTACTGTACCTAGCCATCACCTCTTTCTCCCGGCGATCCAAGTCTTCCCTCATTTTGCGCCGCTTGTCACTTTGCATGGAATACCGGGCCTCTCTTTCCAACTTCGCTCTGCGCGATCAGATGTCAGCCAAACACTGAGCAGCCTACTGTGTTCTTCGCCACTTCTGCACTTGCAAAAAAACTCAATCTGTCATTTAAAATACATGCTACAAGTAAGGCAAGGCATACATATGCACACGTTCACAAGCATGGGCACACAGGCGTGCGGGCGTATGCGCACATGCACAAATGTATGCCCACTCTACATGTGCAGTCATCCTTGGGCACACCCATGAATATCTCCTACTTCATGAAGTTGTCAAGGGCTTCCTTGGCACTTGCATCTGTTAGGACCCGGTAGGCGCTCTCAATTTCACCAAATTCAGCCGCTGCACATGTTTGAGAGTGAGTGGATGACAGGCAGGCAATGTATTTGAGCCAATGGCCATGGGTCATGTAAGAGGTCAAAGCATCTAATGGCAGCCATCAGACAAGTTGCAATACAAACCTGCCGCTGGGTTGTTCTTGTTCTTGTCAGGATGCTTTCTGAGGGCCATGGTCTTGAAAGCCTTCGTGCGCGCATGCAAGGTTGCCCAGCTTGTCAGCTTCATTATTCCTCGTTGTGCGGTCATTGAGCGGGCAAAAGTGGCAGCCATCAGACACACCTTTCTAATCTGCTCATCAGTTGCATCATGGCTCAGCTCAAGGATATCGTAGGGTGTCCTGCCCTCTGTCCAGTCCCCCATCTCACTCTCTGTTTCCACTCCAAACTACTGGCTTTTTACTGCTCTTCACAGACGACTTTGAGGAGTATATTGTAATTCGGTTATAATTTGGAAGTGACGAACTTAAGTTATTTTATTGGTGTGAAGATCGTTTCTCAGCATGTAAGACCTAGGAGAGACCACGAAAGTTATCTAGTCCTGGTAGATCAGTCAGTGCTCGTGTGTGAGAGGCGTATGTCCTCTCCTCATGGCAGCCTGACTGCTCTGCTTCTGAGCCAGCAGCTGTCAACGCACCCATCCTTTGGCGCAGCCTCCCATGACGACTTGCTGTGCAGATTGAAGCCTGTGCGGAGCATCCCTGCTGCAACTAGCACCTCCATCGCCAATGTTTGCAGGCATGCTCCATTGCGAAGCATGCGTGGCATTGCGAATTTGTACTGTGTCACGTCAGCACGATTCCTGCCACGTGCCGTTTGGTCTACCAAAGAGATCACGTTCGCACCGAAATGTCCTGCCCTGGCTTTTTGCAGCTGGTCCCAGTGCGGTGATGTGCTGGCCCACGCCAGTGACGGTAGCATCAAGTTGTGGAATTCCACGACTGCGAGCCCACGCAACATTTGCTCCATTGACACCGTAAGTCCTGCTGTGCCTGAGCCAAGAAACCGCAGGCTGTACCTGCCACATGAGCTCACCCTGCCAATTTCCTGGCCCCGTTCCTAGACTCCCGATTAGAGCACCAATGTGCGTACTTGATTTCCAAGGGAATTCAATGCTGGCCTCGCCCAAGTTACTTGTTCCCCGTGCTTCTTCACAGGGCCATCCCACTATCAATGGAGTTTGCTTCTTCCCTTCATCCAATGCCAAGCTTGTTACAGTGTCATCGGACAGACAGGTAAGGCACCTGCACAACAGACACACATGAGGCACCTGCCTTGCGCTACATGTACCTTAACAACCTGTAAGCAGAGCTTGTGGCTGCGTCATGGGTTGGTGGTGCACCACCAAGATGCATGGAGACCATCTTCACCAAAGCGTGGGCTCCTGGCTCAGCACAGCTTGGCATGTACAGGCACGCGCTGCACCCCATCACCTGTCCATCATTAGGAGGTAAAAAGGCGGTGCTGGGAGGGCCTCCTTTGCTCCCTGGTGCACACGGCTCCTTTGCTCCATGGTGTCCACGGCTCTTCCTCAGTAGCCCACCTGGGCTGCAGCTTGTAAATTCAGTGTCAGACGCGGGCATGACCTCAGTGTCAGGCGCCATAATGATCCCAGTGCCCAGTACGCCTCTCCAGCTGCACTGCGCCTGGATGCTTAAGTTGCTCTACTGCTGCTGCTGCTGCTGCTGCTGCTGCTGCTGCTGCTGGTGATGGTGATGGTGATGGTGGTGTTGATGGTGAGGGTGCTGCTGCTGCTGCTGCTGCAGGCGCGTGTGATGGATCTGGAGCGCATGGCCATCAAGCCCTTTGCGTGTCACAGGTCCAAAGTCAGGGCGCTGGCCACCGTCGCCCCCAGTGAGTGCAAGTGCACCGCACGGGAAGCATGCGTTTCTTCCCTGCTTGGGCCTCACCTAGCTGCTGACAGCCCCACTGCCCTACTCTGGGTCAGCTTCTCTTCTCAACCTCCTTGCACCTATGCTTGGATAGGTACCTGAAGTGGTCAGCTTGAATGTGATAACAGGGCCCCGTGATGCCCTACAGAGCTCGCTCTTAAACATCCGTTGTTGAAGTACCGATCTGCCAGTCTCTTTCCCTGCTGTCTTGGATTTATCCAGGCTGTTTGACCTCAACCCACTTGGATTTTTCCTTGGCCCCAATATTCCGGCATGCACACTCATGTCTGCCCTCGTGGCACTGCCAAGCATCATCCATTGATCCTAGCAACGTGCAGCTGTACTCCTGTCGGATGTAAACACAGGAGAGTAAACACGATCAGGAGACCCTCCCTGAAGCGTGTTGGAAATCCTTGCAATTCTGTACATGAATTTTGCTAGGTAGAACACTTTTTACCAGCAGCTGCATGCACTGCATGCATTGCGATCAACGCTTGTCATTTTCTAGAATGGCTCAGCAAAAGCCTTACCATGGATCACACGCTTGTCAGCTTCTAGTATGGCTCAGCAAAAGCCTTTTCATGGACCATGCTTGCCAGCTTCTAGAATGGCTGAGCAAAAGCCTTTTCATGGATTACGCTCGTCGGCTTCTAGAATGGCTCACCTCAGCAAAAGCCTTTTCATGGATCATGCTTGTCAGCTTCTAGAATGGCTCAGCTCACCAAAAGCCTTTTCATGGATCATGCTTGGCATCAAAGCGCCCCTTCTCTAGCCGCATGCCTTTTGCATGGGCAGCATCGGGCAAGACTGCCTGGCTTGTGTCCACAAGGTTTCTGAGGGAATGGTGCAGCAGCCAAAATCCAAACCGCTCGCCTGCGCACCTGTCCCACGGCAGCACTCACATGCATCCACTCAGTGGCATGCGATGCACACGCGCGCGCGCTTGCTCCCCTCAGCTTTTGCGGCTGGTGGCCCTGGTGCGCGTGTGTACACAGATGTGTTCCTCACTGGCTGTGAAGATGGCGTCGTCAGGCAGCTGGACATCAGGGAGCGGCCGCTGACGGTCAACACGCCTGCCGTGCGCAATGCGTACTGCGACGAGTCCATCGTAGGTATGTGCGTGTGAGCAAGCCACCGGACGAGGCCTGCTCTGCGCCACGGCCGTGAAAGCAAGCCGTTCACATGCCTGCACTGGTGCACAGCCCACGCCAATGGTGTGGCACAGTGCCTGGCACACGCTTGGCTTGCTTTGGCGCTCAGTGTGCTAAAAGGGGGGATGCTGCAGCGTGCCCGGCGCGTGCCAGGGCCTGCCGGGGCTGGGTCCAGTACGACCCTATGTCAAGGTACGTGGTGTGCTACACTATCAGTGGTTTGCATTGCATGTGTTCTGCCAAAGGCAGATGTCCTTGGGGTGCGCGCAGCGTGTCCTGCGTACTGTGCGCCTTGTGCTTGGCAGTTGTGTGCCAGGCCCGATCCCTGCCGGGCAAAGAAGCCCCTCCTGGATGGCTGTCAGCCTTGTGGGCAGCACGCGCCTGTGGATGTTGCTTCCCTGCGCCATCTCGCGTGCAAGGTGCCATCAGCCCCTGTTCCTGTGCCCTCCTGTGGCAACATGGCATGCGCGGGCTGCCCCGTGCCACACCCCATTCCTTGCGCTCGCTGCACGCAGCGGAGCAGCGGTGCGAGAGGCTGCCGGCAAATCGTGTGGGCATCAGCAGCATCTCTGTGGACCCACTGAAGCCCATGTTTGCTACAGGTGGCGCCGACCCTTTAGGTGGGCAAGGGACCCTTTTGAGGTCTGCGACAGGGTGAGCCAACCTTTGAGTAGCATGGACCCTTGAGGTTTCCTGCTGGGTAGGCCTGTCCTAAAGATGGGCAAGGGTCGATCAGCGATCGCGGCAGGGGGTGCTGACCCATTTGTTGGGCATGGACCCTTCCCGCTTACAAGGGGGGGGCCAGCCCTTACGGGGCCCGCTTACAATGGGGGGGCCTGCTTACAACGGGGGCCCGCTTACGATGGGGGGCCAGCCCTTATGGTGGACACAGGACTGCTCAGGCTTGCAGCTGGAGCGCTGCATAGCTGCCGCTCCCCCCCGCTGCATGCCCGACCCCATACCTGCCCTGCACCTCACGTGCATGCACGCATGTGCACCTGCAGTGCGCGTGTACGACGCCCGCATGATGAGCCGGGGCCGGCCGATGCCGTGGGTCCTGTCGTTCGTGCCCCACCAGGTGAGAGCAGCCCTGGTGAGAGCAGGTGAGAGCGGGTGAGAGCACCCCACCAGCTGAGAGCAGCCCCGGTGAGAGCAGGTGAGAGCAGCCCTGGCAGTGGGTGCGCTATGGGGCAGTTTGTAAGCAGCCGCCGTCTTTTGGGTGAGCAGCCCTGGCGCCTGCACGCTGCACGCACAAACAAGCATGGCCACCAAAGCTGCGCCTTCCGATGCCCCCTGGTCCAAGCAGCCTTGTGGTCCGAGGCGGACGCCCCCGCCCCCCTTCTTTCCCCCCCTGTCTAACTTGTGTGTAACGAGGGGTGGGTCGGTATGCCTGCTGGCACCATTGTGCTTTGAAGCCACCAAAGCCATCCAGGGTGCTAATACGCCGTGCCCCGCCCATGTCAAAGGAAGGCAGCGTCGCGCGACATGTGCCATGGCGCATGCTGCGGTGCCGCAGGTGTTGGGCGCGTGCAGCGGCCGCAGCGGCCACCAGCCGCGACACCGCCACATCACGCGCGTGAGCTACGACCACACGGGCCAGCGACTGCTGGCATCCTACAGCCACGACAGCATTTACGCGTTCAGGTGTGCGTGCGCACGTGCGTCTTGGGTGGGAAGAGGCAGCTGCCACTGGTCCGCGCCTCTCCTCTGCTTTGGGTCTCCATGCGAGCCTTAGGGGCCTGCAGCTCTCGCCTCATGCGCATCATCCCCCCTGTCTTGCAAGCATGCATGCCTCTCGTCTTGTCTCGCACCAGCTGCCCAGCAATCCTGCCTCAGTTCTACAGATTCATGATTTGCCTCGAGGCGCTCTGCATATTTGAGGCGCCCTCTGCGCACCGCCGATGACGATCCGCAAGCCGCAAGGCTGGGGCTGCCACAAGGCATGGCCTGCCCTGCTGCTGTGTGCCTGGCCCTGCGGGGCCTGTCCTGCTGCTGTGTGCCTGGCCCTGCGGGGTCATGTGCTGGCCTGCTGCAGGGCCTTGCGGGTCGTCTGCTGGCCTGCCCTGCTGCTGTGTGCCTGGCCCTGCGGGATCGTATACTGGCCTGCTGCAGGGCCCTGCGGGGTGTGCCCTGCTGCTGTGTGCCTGGCCCTGCGGGGTCGTCTGCACAGCAAGTGTCCCGGCCCTGGAATAGAGGGGTGGCAGAGCTGGAGCAGAGGCCCTGGAAAAGAGGGATGGCGGAGCTGGAGCAGAGGCCCTGGGACAGAGGGTTGGCAGAGCTGGGGTGCTCAGGCAAGCGGCGCGCGCAGGCTGGTGTGGTGGGCTGTGTGTGTACCAGCAATGGGTAAGGAAGGACTCAGTCAAAAGTGCGTAGCTCATGGTTTCTGGGCCTCACCCGCCGCGGCGGCCTGGTGAAATCGGCGGGGCGCGCAAACCTTGGCCTCAGCCTCGTGTCACATGCACTGGGCATGCGCCCCATCTGGCTGTGCTGCACGCCAGTTGTCGGCCCTGGGCCTCCTTTACCTCCCACAACACCTCCACCACCACCAACCACAACCACGTCCGTGAGCGCCCACACACACCGCTCGCACACTGACATGGGGTCGCGCCGCACATGCGCTGTGTGCGAGCACGCCCTCCGCGCCCACGCGCCCTGCGCCATGTGTGCACGCGCGCATGTGCGCGCTGGTGTGCAGTGTGAAGGACGACGGCTACTTCCCATCCACGCTGCCCAGCGAGGTGGGCGGCCCCAGCGCCCGCGTGCCCGCTGCCAATTTCAGCACCGCCGAGGCACAGCGCGCACAGCCGGCAGCTGCAGGCAGCGGGGACGCCCGCATGCCAGAGCTTCGCGGGCTCGTGCTGCCCGCCACCCTCTTGCGGCCGCCGAGGCACAGCGGTGGGTGTGGCTGTGGCTGTGGCGGCAGCAGCTGCTGCCTCCACGCGTGCTGCACTCGTGCGTGCAGTACCTGCTGAGTGTGAATGTGTGTATGTGTGTGTGTGTGTGTGTGTGTGTGTGTGTGTGTGTGGTGCGTGCGGTACCTGTTGAGTGTGAATGTGTGTGTGCGCGCGCATATGTGTGCAAGCATGTGTAGACGCGTGAGTGTGCGCATGTGTGTATGTACATGCAAGTGCACGCAGATGCCTTTTTCCTGGGCTAGCTGATTCAGGCCTGCAAGCGCACTTGAGGACGCTGGCTATGGCGCAGGATCATAAGAGAGAGGCAAAAGCTCAGCAAGTGTGGAGCGCATGCTGCACTTGCACCAGCGGCACCAAGGGGCACCTGAGCCTGTTTTGAAGATCGCCCGCATGGGCGAGGGCAGCGCGCACACGCAGCTCGGGGAAGGCAAGAGGCGGCACACACCCAGCTGCGTGGAAGCACAAGGGCGGCATGCGTGGTGCCTCCTGGGGGGAAGGGGGGGAAGGGGAGCCTGACAGATCCGCCCCACTTGATCCCACCTGTCCATGCCTTGCAGGCACCCTCCCACCCCCGCCTTCGACCGCTGCACCCAACGAACACCCAGTCCGCCCCACTTCTCCCGCCAACACCGCCCCTGGCAGCGCTGGCCGCGACCAAGCCGCCGCTGCTGCTGTTGGTGCCGCTGATGCTACCGCAGCAGCAGCTGAGTTGCCCACCCCTGCCGTCCCTTCGGCCACTGAAATTGCTGCTGCGGGCACTGGCGAGGGTGCCCGTGTGAATGGTGGCAGCCCAGGGGGGGGGCTCATCTGGCGCGCCTTCACGCCGCTGGGCTTGGCTGTTTACCAGCGATGGATGCAGCTACTGCTGCACCGGCAGTTGCAGCAGCGCCGGCAGCAGCACCAGCAGCAGCGTGCACAGCAGGGGCAGGGGGAAGGACAACAGCACCAGGGGCAGGGGCAAAGACAACAGCAGCAGCAGCAGCAGCAGCAGCAGCAGCAGCAGCAGCAGCAGGAGCAACAGGAGTGGCAGCAGCAACAGGGGCAGGGGCAGAGGCAGAGGCAGGGGCAGCATCAGCAGCCCCCCCTGCTGCCGCAGAGGAGGGCCCAGCCGGCGGGTACTCTGCGCTCGCAGCAGCTGCAGGAGCACCGGCAGCAGGTGGCGCGCATGCAGCAGCAGCACAGCCAGGAGCTGCAGCGGCTGGACCAGGAGCAGCTGCGCTGGCAGCAGGAGGAGCAGCAGGCGCGCGCCAGGGGCCCCGCGTCGGCTGCGCCGCTGCCCCCGGCCCTCGATCAAGCCCCCCCTGAAGCGCGCATGGCCGATGGCGCAGGCAAGGGTGCTGATCAGGGGGAGGCGGATGGCGGCGGTGGCGGCGGCCATGCCGGCCATGCCGGCCGCGTGGGCAGTCATCAGCCTGGACCAGGGAGTCAGCAGCCTGGACCAGGGGATGGCAGGGCCACGACCTCGTCGGCCCTGACCCCCGCATCCCCATCGCCTGTAGCTGCTGCGGCAGACGTGCGCACGCTTGACCCCATGGCCCCCCCTTCAAAGCGCGCCCGCCTGGACCTAAATGCGCCGCCAGGCGCACCGGCAAGCGGCACGGCAGGTGGGGCCGGGCCATGGCCGGTCGGTGAGGACCGGGGGGAAGCGGTGCAGGCAGCAGCGCAGGACAGGGCGGGGCGGGAAGCAGCTGCAGGGCGGGGCAGAGGAGCGCAGGTCAGGGGCGGGGCGGGGCGCTGCGCCTCCGGGCAGCGCGTGTCAGCGGTTGCGCGCGTGCGGTGGGCAGCGGGGAGCGAGGTGGCTGCCCAGGTGAGGCGCTGGGGGTTGTGTCGGGCAGGCGGGGCCGTACATGCATGCGTGCGCAGGTGTCCATGGTCCCCTGTGTGTGTCCGAGGCAGAGGCAAGCACGCATGCGTGCGTGCGCGTATCCTTGGTGTGTGCACGCCTGGAGCGGGTAGATTGAGTGTGTGGTGTGTGTATGTTAGAGGGGTGTGTGTGTTAAGGTGTGCTTGCCTGCGCATGCGCCTGCACGTCAGGGCTGAGAGCTTTTGTGCATGAGGTAGGTGGATCGAGTGTGTGCGTGTGTGTGTGTGTGTGTGTGCATGCTAGGTGTGCTTGCCTGCGCATGCATGCATTGATACGTCAGGGTGGAGTGTGCATGTGCATGGTGTGGGCCTTTTTCAAGCCCACCAAGCTCTTGCATGTGCGTGTGCGCAAGACAGCGTGCGTCTTGTGGCATGCGCAGAAGCCTTCACGTGGTGGGTGGGTGCGCCATGCACGTGCATTGGCATGCACAAGTGCGAGGCCGAGGCATCTGTCTGTGTGCATGTGCGTGCGCAGCTGCAGAGCGGCTCAGCGCCCTGGCCGGACGTGCACCCGCACGGGCCCAACAGCAGCCGCAGGATGGTGGGCCGCAAGTACGAGGCCCCCACTTGGGCCCGTGATGAAGGGCCCATGGAGGGGAGCTCCAGCAGGGGGCCGTGGGCTGCTGCCGCAGCCGCCGCCGGTCTAGACAGCAGCCGCCGTGGTGGGCAGGGCAACAATGGCATGGCGGCGGCTGGGGCGCCTGCAGGCGGGCAGCACAGTGTGGACAGGGACGCGCCTTCGGCGGCGGAGGTGTCGGCTGCGGCGGCAGCTGCAGCAGGGCCGCTGGACACACTGAGTGCGCTGGGCTTGCTGGCAGAGGCAGGCACAAGCGCAGGGCCGGGCATGCAGAACGGTGCCGCGCTGCGTGCGCTGGGGGAGTTGGAGGCGCTGGGGGCGCTGGAGGGGGCGGAGGAGGAGGGCGCAGCTGCCGCCGCACAAGGCGGCGCTGCCGGCCAGCAGGCGGGCGCAGCACGTGGCACGGGTAGCGCCCGTCGCGCACGAGTGCCGGGCGCTGCGGCAGACAGGCCGCCCTCAGGCCTCCATGCTTTCAGCCCTGCGCGCGGGAGTTCTTTGGCCGCTGCCGCCTTGGCTGCCAGCCTGCCTTCAGCTGGAGCAGGTGGGTTGTGCAACCCGGCTATGCTGCGTTTTCAGTGTTGCTTGATTTTGTGGAGCATGCCTGGTAGGCACTGCTTGCCTCTGCTCTATGCTGGAACTCTGATTGCCACAAGCAGTGTCACTCCTGTCGTTGGCTGTTGATGTTGTCGGCTGTTGTTGAAGGTGGTGGTGGTGGTGGTGGCTATTGTTGTTGTTGTTGTTGTTGTTGTTGTTGTTGTTGTTGTTGTTGTTGTTGTTGTTGTTGTTGTTGCTGTTGCCGTTGTTGGCTGTTGTTGTTGGCTGTTGTTGTTGTTGTTGTTGTCGGTGTTGGCTGTTGGCTGTTGGCTGTCGTTGTTGTTGATGTTGTTGGCTGTTGTTGTTGTTGTTGGTGGTGGTGGTGGTGGTGGTGGTGTGTGCACATGGGTATGCTCTGAACCGGCTGTAGGCTGGTGTACGGCATGGAGCCTCATGCTGTACATGTGGCACTAAGACCAGCTGTTACACGCACAGGCGCAGTCGGTTGGTGCTGCCTGTACACACCTCGATGTGACGCGCGTCCTGTTGGTGCTGCACCAAAAGGCGCGCAGACCTGCAAGCATGTCAGGGCGCTGGCATGGTGAGCGTGTACAGGGTCCTGTGCCGCAGGCCACGGTCATGAGGTGAACTCCTCAGGTGCGTGGCAAAGATTCTAGGTCAAATAAATGCTGCGCTGCTGCAGAGCTGTGCGCGCCCCTCCTGCCCACCCTCTAAATATGCCCCCATTCCTGTCGCCCTCCTGCTCCTCTCTGGCCCCTGTACCTGATGCACGACTTTCTCTGGGCCCCATTGCCTGATGCCCCCCCCCCCCCCTCCTGATGTATCCCCTCCCCGCCCCTGCC
>LKMJ01003488.1_pt1 | contig 14632 bp, 15 predicted proteins | sample 643391 | NCBI WGS metagenome assembly LKMJ01 (sample SAMN04112250, study PRJNA286221) | soda lake metagenome | biome: soda lake; feature: Kulunda Steppe; material: water; isolation source: sample PL-Br10 brine of Picturesque Lake | place: Russia: Kulunda steppe | collected 2010-07
CCACGGGCGGCAATAACACCCCAAGACACTAATCCCTGGTACACGATACTCCCGGATAGAAGCCACATGAGTACTCTCCCACAGTCTGACACCGAACAAAAATCACAGAATGGGTACAGTGTCGAATTACTCGAAGAAAAGTACTTAGAAAACGATGATTGGGGGTTCGTCGCCTATATCGTTGGTGAAGTCACACACCCGTACGGTGGTGAGCCGGTTCACCTTCACAACATTTTCACAGCATATCCAAAGAAAGACGACGTCTTGGAATTCAGCGACAAAATATACCATAAACAATGGGGGTACTGGCCGTGCATCAATATCCACCGGAAAGGAGCTGGCCCATTCTTCAAAACCGCAACCGCGATCCACCTCGATGAATACATCAAAACAACGAATGAAATTTATGACCAGTGCCTTTCCCGAGTCACAGGAGATCCACGAGGAAAAATCGAAACGTTACGAGAATACGATGAGACCGTTCGAGAACGGATCGATGGTGAGTATGAACCACCACTCATCGATCTTTCTCACATTGACGAAGGCGACACATTCACCGTGAAACTACACACCGGCGAAGTCTTCGAAAACATTACCGTCACTGACTGCTCAAAACACTTTGCTGAATCCGGAAACGAAGAAACAACCTTGATTTTTACATTACGAGGAGATATTCAGGAACGCGTCCAGGATAGATCTGACTCAAATCTCCTGAGTATTAAGCAAAAATCAGATCCAGGGGGAGAGCCGTTACACTACCCTTCATTGTATGGGCTTGAAATCGAAAAGGATGAAAATGGAAACGTCAAAGAAGATGCTGGCCTTAACCACATTCTATTCGGTGATATCATCGACTTGAAGCCAATTAATTGACCAATCCCAGCATGGCACCACCACGGTACCGTTCACTCGATCCTAAATTGAGTCTTGCTGTGATCTCACGCAGTTGCATTCAATCCATTCCATAGAAACCGTTGGCTTATATACGTTTTAGATACAACACCTACACACGAATGACGGAGCAATCTTCTCACGCCCGTCCGTCAATTGAATCCCTCTCCAACAAACCTGACGAGGCAAAATACTTCCACCACTACCTCACTGACGAAGAGCGGACAATTATCCGCGATCTTGCACAGAAAAAAGGATTCACCGAACTCACAGAAACACAACACGACGCCCTCCTCAACGGCGTCATGGACGACAACAACCACTTACTCATCGCACAGACCGGGAACGGGAAAACATTCGTTGCTGAAACGATTGCTCTGAAACAACTCCGTAACTACGGCACTGTCGCCTACCTGGTTCCAAGCAAACGACTCCAGAAAGAAAAACTCGAATCCATCCGTGAATGGGCACCCGACGACGTTACCGTTGGTGGTCGAGGAGAAAAATACAAAGAAGCAGACATTCTCGTCAAAACATTCGATAGTTACTTCACCGCACTCATTCAAGGCGTTCCAGCCGCACTCAACTTTGATGTTGCTATCTTCGATGACTTCCACGATCTCTACGACAATCGAAACGGCAGCAAAATCGAGAAAGCAATCGCAATGTCACGATACTACGACATTCCAATCTTCGCTCTCAGTGCCACGATCGGCAACCCGAAAGATATTGCATTCTGGATGAACGGCGACGTAACCGAAAGCGACGAACCGCGGTGCAACCCACTCCGTGAACACCCAGTGGACACAGACGAAAGCGACCACGGAACAATCAAGGAAACCATCACCGCGACCATTGCAGCACGCACAGACCAGGCACCATTCCTCATCTTCAACAACTCACGCAAACGAACACAAAACCGAGCCGAAGAACTCGCTAAAGAAGGCGTCTTCAACAACCACGTCACAGACGAGGACAAACGTCGTTTTGAAACGAAAGTGAACGAGTTACTAGCCGGTGATCTGACTGATCAAGCAAAATCACTCATCAAGTGCATGCAGAACGGCGTCGCATTCCATCACTCTGGTGTACCGAACAAACTCCGGAGTTTTGTTATCGATGAATTCACAAACAACAACAAAAATACGATTCAAGCTGTTTTCTGCACGCCAACACTCGCATACGGATTCGACGCTGCCATCCAATCAATCATCATTGGAAGCCTGACACGGTATGACCACTCGAAACGAGCTTCACTCCCAATCAAACCACACGAGTACATTCAATGGATCGGCCGGGCTGCGCGGAAAAACAAAGGCTACGACGAAGGCCACGTCTACATCATGTACAATGACGAGCAGTTACTGGAAAAATACCAGCCCGGTGTTCAACCCCGCAACAAAGAGTTACCACCCATCAGTAGCAGTTTCGGTACAAATGATACAGCGACACGTCGAACGTTCCTGCAACTCATTCAAGCCGGTTGGACAACCGAAGACGAGTTACACGAATTCCTCAAAGAAACACTCCTTCACTACTACTTGAGAGAAGATCCTGACCGGATCTCTGACTCAGCGTTCTCAAACGTTTCTAATCCGGAACAAGCAATCACATCTCTTGCAAACCGGACGATCCGCTGGCTTGCCAGGTACAACTTCATCACACAGGACCCGACAACAAAAGAATGGTCAACAACCAACCTTGGTGAAGCCACTGTCTATTTCTACGCTCACACGTGGAAAGATATTGAGGTTGAAAAACTCAATCGACTCTGGCACGCCTTCGATAATTGCCCGGAACTCACAAAAGACCAACTCTTGTACCGGATTGCGTCAACGTTTAGAGATGATGGACAACTCGATATCGACGTTGAAGAAGATCCAGACGAGACCCTTCAAACAGTCATCGATCAATTATCCATTGACCCACTTCCAACAGTTGACAGTGCATCTGCAACCACCACGTTCCTCCTCTATGAATGGTGCCGAGGGATCACCGCAAAACGAATGGACCAACGCTTCAATACGAATAAATCAGCCGTCACACACACCGCAGACTTCCACAGCGATGTGCTGTTCGCCATGTCACAACTCGTCGAGAAACACCCTGACATCACAAAACCAGACTGGTACGAAACATTCATCACACAAATTGAGCACGGTATCCATGAACAACTCCTCCCGTTGATGGAGATTGATCTTGTCGGGCGTCGGACAGCAGTCAACATCGATTCCTACCTCGAAGATCTTGCTGGACAGCCGGTAGACATGGTTGAGTGGGAGCGGACTGGTGACGGTGTGAAGACCGATCTTCGATCTGTTGCTGCGAACGAATTCAATTACGACTATGAAGACTTTGCAGTGAATCTCGTTGAGAAAGTCGATAACGTCGGTGAGAAGACAGCTGGAAACATCATCGAAGCAATCCACACTACTGACGGCGATGATGACTCACCCCCAGGCAACCAAAGCATTCTCGATGTCCTCGAAAAAGCAGGCATCGACCCTTACGACAGCGACAATGATAAACCGGAATCTGTCGAATTCAACTCAGCAAGCAATCTCACCACGGAAACCAACACTGAACAGACCGCCACTGAGACCTCCTCAACACAATCATCACTCCTCGATTACTGAATTCAACCCAAGTACAGACTCTGAATTCACCGTACCAGTCCTTGGCAATATAAAGATATTATTCAGTCGAGAAAGCGTACCGTCTTGCGGTTTCCCAAGAGAAGACTGAATACCAGTGGCTACATTGCCAACAACTGGTACGGTCACACTTCAGCGGTGATTGGTGACAATCCAATACTGGTTGATAACTGAACTGTTAGATTAGAGTCAATCCGCGGCCCACCACCCCCGACGATAGTCACTACTTCAGGCTCATCCATGGTGTCAGCGTCCACCCGATCGATTTCCTGAACAACCCTTGTGAGCGTTTCATTGAATGCTCTCAATACGTCACCCAACTCTGCTGCTTTTGTTGGGTCTTCACCAGAACTTCGTTTCTCAACGTAATTATCAGCAAGTTGGTCCACTTCAACTTTGTTTGGTACGTCTACAGTTCCACCTGGTACAATCTCAGTAGTTTCGGGGATGAGTGCAACCGGAGCATACAGTGTAATACCCAACATGTCTTCTTGCACCTCAGATCGCGTTATCTCAAGCGTTGTCACTGCATATTTGTCACTTTCACTCACCCAGCCATACGTAATACCTTCCTCACCAAGCCCGGGTCTCATTTCCACCGCATCACTAATCGCACGCTTGATGAGACTTGTATCCGTTACGTTTGGTGCATCCATACTACATTTTCCTAACCAGAATTGAATAAAACCCTTGCTACTGGCCACTCTTATTTCCGGCTGAAAAAGAAGACTTTGGAATACTTCACTCCCGAAAGCCTATGCCCATTCGATTATAATTGGATACAGTGTACGCATATGCATGTTCAAAAACCACCAAGAGGAATTGTCGCGGATATTCGGAATATTGAACCGGGAGATTACATTTATCGGGCCGAGAAATCCAACTTAGTGTACCGAGTTGTTGAAAATAACTGTGAACCTCGCAGTGATGAATTGTGGGATGTCGAAGGAACGATTGAATGCATTGAAATTGAGTCGAAAGACGACAAGACGTTTACCGCAGAGACCATTGCAAGCGAACTGGAAAATCCATACCTCGGATCAGTCACCATCCCGAAAACAGGTGTGAGAAACGGTGTGTGTAACGTGGTACTCAATAACGGTGATATTGAAGACGTTGCTGGCATCGAGAACGAATGGCAAGCGAAAGCGGTCAAATGGATCGCAGACAAAGAAATCAACTCCGAGTGCTCGTCACGCAAAGACGTCGATGACAAACTTCCAGACGCTGTGACTCCCTAACTTCTTGTTTGGACAGACAGTCGAGGCGACTCCCCGGAGTGAGTTCACAACACACTATCCATGTTAGTCGTCATGACACTACTGAAGTAAGTCAGAAAACTCTTCTTCAAGTTCTTCCCGAATATCGTCCTCACTCTCGTCTTCTGTTTTCGCTTGGCTGTCACTCCTATCATCACTACTTTCACTGTTGGTGTTCGGGTCAGAAACCACACCTTCTCCTGGTCGTCGTTGTTTTGTGATCCCAGCCGTCTCCGTTTCTTGAAGCAGTGAGCCATTCGAAACCCGGTTCACAACCTCATCACGATCGATCACTTCTTTCACGATACAGTAGTAATGAGATGGTGTGCCGAAATCACACACCATTACGTCCCTTGGTGATTCCCGGCATTTCGTTACAACCTCGCAGTACTGCTCTTCCAGACTGTTGAGATCCCATGCATCTTCGGTGATGAGTCGCTCCAGTTCGTCGAGGATGTCAGAGAACCGGCGGTGGAATGCACGCTCTCGCTTCGCAGTGAACGCATCCGCCAACGGTTTCACGACATGGCGAAGTTCATGCCGGTACGGTGGAATGGTTGTCATTGCATCAAAACACGCACCCTACCCACTTGTAAAGCCGGAAATCTATATCCACACAATTATTCTTTGGTGGCAGAAGTTGCTGTGGTATTTGATTTAGATCACTCCCACACGAAGACACAGAGACGGTACTGGACAGGATTTAGACAGAGAATCTTGAAATTGATTTCCTTCCGTGATCGGTCAACCAATGTCTGACGGTCGTTTGTATACTACTCGGAATTTTATATTTTAACAGCATTTTCACCAACCCGGAAGACTTACGCTCGTTGGTTTTCAATGGTACTGTATGGTATCAATAGCCCTCATTGCACACAATGAGGAAAAAACGAAAATGATAGAGCTCGCTAAAGACTACGAAGACCTGCTTGAAGGCTTCAAACTGTACGGAACGGCTGGCACCAGCGAACGGATCATGGAAGAGACATCACTGACGATCAATGCAAAAAAGTCTGGGCCACTCGGCGGTGACACGCAAATCGCAGCAAAAGTCGCAGAAGGAGAAATAGATGCAGTTATCTTCCTCATCGACTCGATGACCCCACAACCTCACGAACCAGATATTTCTGCTCTACTCCGCATCTGCGACGTGTACAATGTCCCGCTTGCAAGTAACAAAGCCGGTGCGAAATATCTACTGCGAGGACTGCAAGCTGAACAAGAAACGCCATCTAGCGACACACCTGCACTCACATCGCAGTAACCCACCCCGATTTTGCAATCACTTATCAAACCACGAATCTTACTGTCTATACTAACATGTACACGTTGTACGAAGTCCTCACCAGCCCCGACACTGATCTCGGAGCGGTAGACGGATTCACGCCCATCGAGAACGACATGTATGAATACAACTACGAGACCGAACCAATGTTCGGTAGCCCAACCCAGTACAACGGGCTTGCTAAATTCGTCAATGGCCTTCTCATTATTGCCCCAGACGAACACGGTGGGAAACCCAAAAACGTCAAACGTCACATCGAAGACTCAATAAACGCTGAATTCGAGCCGGTTGAACTTACTATTGAGCAGCAATACGAACTGATGGGCAACAATGACGGTGGGATCACACGCATTTCACACCCGAAATACCCAGAAGAACGGATCGGTGAGATTGCTCGCATGAAAGATCTTCAAGGACATTCAAATGCTAATAGTGATGACGTTCGGGAAGAGGCAATTGAAAACCAGTACCAGATTCTCACAGCAACCCTTCACCGAAACGGTGATTTCATTAAAGTTGACTTCAGATCAACGTGCAGTTTTTCAGACCTCCCCCGTGCTGATACAGACGAATTGAGTTGGGTCATACAAACGATCGAACCGGTTCTGTAGTCCCCGCCCAAACACCCCTTTTACAGAGAACCAGGTAGAGTGCCTTGGTGCTTGATCCCGAAGTAATTCACAGAAATCAAGGCCGATGCCACGGGGATTGACCCCGAGGCAGTTGACTGGTGTTAAGTAACTGATTCCCAGTTCCGGTCAGTGCCGTTCACATCAATCCACCGGAGTGCTTGGACTGCTTGTTCAAATCGCGGGCCTGGTCGAATTCCCGTCGCTACGCCTTGCAACTCGTTACTGTTCTTTACCCATTTCTGATAATCGCTGATCACCTCAATTACCTTCAAATCAACCAAGTCAGGGAGAACGTTCTCACGAAGATGTTCCAGTTGTGCCTCACCGACAATTTCGCGGTACTCATTCATGTTATCATAGTCAGTCGGATCAGTTGAAGTCGTAAGTGAGGCATCTCGAACGATCCTATCACTCAGTGAATCTAATGTATAACTCCCTCCGTTATCAGGCGCGTAGTACCGACGCGACCCCATATGGTACGCTAAGTACATGACAACACTGCGTTTTTCGTGCGTATCGAGTGCGGCAGTCACAAGCCCCTCTGTCGTGAGCTGACCATAATCCTCCACTGGTTCCGGTGGTTTGTAGATCAAGTAAGCGAGTTTTCGTCGGATCCGATCAATCACTTCCATACCAATCACGCAATACCAATGATTTCGATCGTCATGATCGGGTCGTGACGCGGTGAAAACTCTGATTCACCCGTTTCTAAAATCACTGGTCCGTCGTAATAGTCATCGTCAGGTTTCAGACTGTACGCGCGGTCACCAAACCCTTCAACTATCACTTCTCCAGTCTCATCATCAACGTGTGTCACTCGCAGTTCACCAGTCCCAGCTTGTGAGGGATCAGATTCATTCACTGTCAGGAGGATTCCTTCACTCAATCCACGGAGAATATCTACATACGGATCTTCGTTTTGATCCTCAGTTGCATTTGTAACTTCGGTTTCTTGCGTGTTACCAGTCATTTGTCCACCAGGGTGTTTGAGACAGGGGGTTGTGAATCCTTGCAAAATACACTTCCAAAATCTGCTTGGAAACTGTGAAATCTCGTTGTTCTTTTTACTTGTCCAGAAAGCACTTACCCATCCACAAGAAGTTACACGTATGGGACGAAAGACAACCCTCCTTGGTGCAGTTATCGGTATCGCTCTCGTATACAGTGCCGTCAAATACGGGAAATCATGCTGTTGCAGTGATGAAGAAACGGACGGTAATCACATTTAAGTGCCCCACGAAGTAACACCCTGGTATGCGCCCGAAAGCCACGAAGATAAGCTCTTTGGCTGAAATCAAAAATATTGATCAATACGAATTGATTGATTTCCAGGGTAGATATCGGTATGAATGGGATACAGACACAGCGTATCTCATTGATTCGCACGGTGCAATTGAGCTAGGTGGTCAGATCCTCCCAGAGCCTGACAGGACGACATTCATTGAGGGAGCTGAGTATCGAGTCAAAGGCCCAGTCTGCGAACAGAAACCCGTCTGGGATCAAGCCTTATGCACGATCGATACCAAGTCCATATCGTTTGAAGAACCAAAGGTGTACGACCCCGTAACCGTTCCCGCAGGCCTTGTTGAAAAAGCCTATCAGACACTTAATTGGCGGAACATCTATCGTGTCCGTGTTGGCGAAGACCGATTGCTCCTGTATCTCACCGTTGATACAGTTCCATGGAACAACTCGGCCAAACTAACTAATATCACACATATCGATGATTTGGAAGACTGGGAACCAGTAGACGTTAACCGGCTTTGTGATCTCCCATACGTGGACAAACGCGTTTTCTTCACGTAACGCACGTCAACTCAGTCACAGAGATTCGAGGTGAAATCCCACGATCTTCAGTCGTGTGGAGGAGGTCAACCCGGTCGTTCAATCAAATTTCCTTTCGAGCTCTGCTATCAAATTTCAGTGAGGGATGAGAGTAATTGTATGAAGGATATACACACCAACCGCGTTTACGAACACCATTCCAACTAGTTTGCTCTTGTATTTCCCTTCATTAACGCTGTTGGTATCTGGCTGAAGGCGTTCATGGATCGTACTGATTGACGAAATGTTATAAAAAAGAAGGGAAAAAGAGACGAGCCCGAATAAATGGTAGACTGCAGTCGTTGTGTGGAAGGCAGAGACAACCCACATGGTGTTGACAGAGAAAATGAAGACACCCATTAAGAAGACCGAATTGGAGGGTTCACATTGACTCTCATCTCTATACGGAATAAAGAAAATAAACAGAAGTGGTGTAATACCGATTGCTGCCAGTAGGGTGGCTACCCATGAGTAATCTGTTCCGGAAAGAAATCCGCCAGCAGGCCGGGGTGCCTGTATGAAAATCGTCAATATTAACATCCCACCTGCACTTGCAAGGAGAACTGTCGCCCACTCCTTGTCAACGTCTGTCCATTTCTGAGGATGTATTTCTGGGATAATCTGGTCAGTGGTCATGTATTATTTGATATTCTGTTGGATGGTAAAAACCTATTCATCAAAAACGCAAGGGGGATACCTCGGGACTTGACTCCGAGGCCGTTGACATCCCGCCCTATCACAATTTAACCACTAACACTTAACTAATGTTTAGACTAAATACTAAACTTTATTTTGGTTGGTGGTGGGTAGGTGTATATGGAGCAATCCGAATACCCAATTGGAACAGAACACAACTTCCAAAACATCGACCAATCCGCCCTCACAAACGACCACCTACTCATCGATAAATGGTTAGATGGACACGGAATTCGCCTGTACCGATTTGAAATCACACCAACCGATCACCCACCCGTTTTCGTCGGAACATCATATACGCGCGAAATAGACAAAGAGACTGGCGAAACAATTGAGCAGACACAAATTGAAACCGTTGGTCACGCTACGATTCATATCGACGTTCGAGCGGGTCGAGTTGCTGACCATTTCAATTCAATTGACGCAGTTGAGCCTCGTGGCATTCACAATATGATCGGATACCTGGAGAGTCATATAGAGGAACAGTTTGAGACAGTTGATGTTTCGGACATTCAGTACAATCGGACTCCTGGTGGTATACAGATTCGTGCCGGACCAAATATTGAAACTGTCTCAGATCAGTTGTACGAAACTTTTCAGGGACCAGGTGATTCGACTGATTGGCATATGTTTCTTCATGATGGCTTGAATGACATGGACAGAACTACCGTCGTCTACACTTTCCCTAGTCTCGCTGGACCCCTCAACACTGACGGATTCGATGTATTCAATGGCGATATGTACTACAACCCGACACACATCAGTTTTGAACCGGTTGATAACTGGATTCTCAGATACATTGAGAACCACTACTGCGGGATGTACCCGTCGGACAATATAGCTGCGATCGAAGCCATGATGCATGATGAAAACATCGACACGCAAAGTGAAATGGCTGATATCCTTGAGGTCACAGAAAGCGCCGTCTCACAGTGGAAAACCAAAATTGAGCAGCACTACAGTGACATGCAGTGGATGTGCGAAAACAGACTCACCCGCACACCCTACCCCCAAGTTTGAACAGCCAAAACACAAACATATAAAGACCTAACTCCAGGACGTCAATATATGGCTACTAACCCCACAATCCCGGTCGAAACCGTAGAACACCACCCGCTAGATTCCCAAGGCCGCCTTGCCATCGGAGCAGAATACATTGATGAAACCCTCACCGTCGCCATACTCGGTTATGGAGATGGCGACGAAAACACAGTTTCGGAGCTCCTCCAAGAACCAATCACGCACGAGGCACAAGTGTCAGAAGATGGCTTCCTCACTGTCAGTGAGCAATTCGCAAACAAAATGGTTCTTTTCGGGTATCGGAACTCGACTGACCAGTCACAGGAAGATGAATAACCCAACTCCAACAAGGATCAATATAATCCCGGCCACGTAAGCGGAGATGTGAGAGTACCCACGAATCGAGTCATCACCGGTGTGGATGTACTGAATGACCGACCACGGCGACACACTTCTATAAAACCACCCATCCATCGTTACTTCTTGATCGATTAATTCCGGCACACGCCGCCAGCCGAAAAGCGCACTCCCAATCTGACCAAACCAGTGATCATATTTCAAGTACATGAACCCGGTGTCATCTTTCAACATCAAGTCGGATCCGAACTTGTGCCCAGCTGCCCCACGACCAATTAACTCACCATCCAACTCGATGTTTTTCCCACGAACAGGTGATGCGTACGGATCAGCCAGCAACTCTAGCACAGTCGTTTCCTCGGCCTCACCACGTGGATACTTGTAGACTGCCCGCAGCAGCATTGCAACACCGATCATGACTGCCCACGACCCGATGAACACCCCCAGATCAAACAACATCTCTGATCCAAACACCGCCCCAACGAAGTACGTCACTGGATACGCGATCGCAACGAACACCGGGAATCCAACCATCGCCATATCTTGCAGGAATTCCCGCCACATCCGTGACTTATCAACCGCATACGTCCGTTCAATGTAGTCGAAATCAATCATCGGATCATGCGATTGATCACACAGATTCTTAATACGTTTCCCGGTCAGTGGGTGCGTTGAACTCAATTCTTTCACCTTCGCCCACGGATTCTTCAAATCAAACAGGAAAGACTTCCCGATTGGCTCCAACTGCTCTAACCCGTTCGAATTATAATAGATCAGTCCATCATCCTCACACTCATTAACATCCATGATACCGATGTGTCTCGTCTGTTCGGCTAACTCCGGTGACTCGTCAGTAATTGCAATCCCGTATGCAATCCGCAGCAACGCAGACGACAAATGATCCGGGTCAGTGTATTCCGCAGCGAAGTTATCCGCTTTGTACTCACGGACACGACTCAAGTACATCAGCAGGTACTGCGAGATGAAGTAAAACACGTACGTCATGAGAGCAACACCAGCAAGCCCGGATTTCGTCCGTTTATCACCTACACTCACAGCCAACCGCCGCGCATACACCGCGACAATGTACATGAGTTGGATGAGTGTACTGGCGATCGTCATAATGACAAAGTCACGGTTCGTGACGTGCCCGAGCTCGTGCGCCATCACCGCTGCAACCTCATTATCATCAAGGTACTCGAAACAGCCTTCTGTCATCATGATGCGTGCGTTCCACCGATCCGATCCGTACGTGAACGCGTTCGGATTCCCATCATGAATGATCCCGAGCTTCGGTTCAGAATAACCGTGTTCTTCGCAGACTTCCTCGATCACAGCAACCGATTTCGGGCTGCGTTCCCGGAACTCCTCAAGCGATACCCACGACATGTCGTACATGAATCTGTAGACGAAGTCGTTGATCTTCGGTGACACCAGCCACATCACGACATTAATGATGATGACACCCAAGAGAGCCAGTGGTAAACTGATGAAACCGATGAACATCATCACACCGAGGATAGCAGTCACCAGGAACGCAGACAACACTCCTAACGTTACAACCGAGGCTAACGTCGTCCGCATTACAATGATAATTGAACCCCCCATGTAAAAGGTTAAGTGTCAATCTCGTAGAGATGAATACATCAGTGCATAGACTGAGGGTGAACCACCTCGGGGTCAAGTCCCGGGGTATTCGGCTTGACCGGCTGTAAAACATTCAAACGAATCAAACGTGGACATGAGATCACCGTCGCAACTAGTAAAACGGAATACGCTACACTGACACCACCGCAAAGAGGACTTCAAATCGCTATGTAATCCGGAATTTGTTTTTAACTGCTTGATAAACTTCTCCTTTTTGCGCCAACTGTTCGAGGAGGTGTTCTACCTGATCACGACTGAGACCAACCTCCATCCCGCGGTCAATGATTTCCTTACGAGGAGCGCCTTCGTCAAATTCATCTTCGACGTCAGAGATCACCTCTTTCAAATTCACAAGCCGATCTCTTTCCTTCTTCCCTTGACTTTTATATTGCTGTGGTCTTTCTTCCGGTTGGTCACCAGTAATCAGCAACCCACCGAAGAATTCAGCCAAAACATCAACATCATGCACTTCAACTGCATCGCTGAGGCGCATTCGAGCACTCGCCTTACATAACCGGATGAGGTCATCCCGCGAAACAGATTCCACCATCCAATCATACGCGTTTACGCCGCCTCTCTCATCCAACTCATTCATTAAATCATCGATGCGACGCTCTGCTGCAGTCGTCAGTTGTGGGAAACACGTTTCACGGGCATACGTAACGTATTTTTGCAAGAACTCAACATCGATGTCAGAATTGTGTTCATGGGCGTAACTGACATCACCATCAGTAACCGTTGACATTATGAAATCGTTATCACGCAACTCAGTACTATATACAGTGAGATCAACTGTTTCATATACGGGTGGTTGCAGATCACTTTCTTCAATAGGATCACCCAACGAAGAGTCAAACTCCGAGGGGAGTTTTTCAGTGAGAACAATGCTTGGATCGGAATCAACAAGCGCTTCCATCCCCTCGCCAGTCACTTCCCGAACCGGTGTTTGGAGGAATTTCGCTAACGATTGTTGTTCACCAACTCGTAACTCATCACTGTTCAATACAACTGCGTTCCCACGAGTTACTTTCCCTAACATCCCCGTCTCAACAGCCCACGTATGACTTGGGAACGACGAATTCGTCCGTGTGATACGCGGCAACAATTTCTCTTTTGTCATTTCACCACCGTCAACTTTGATTGGCCGTGGTGAAAGCTGCGCAGTAAACGTAGCGATTTCATTAACTGCCGTGTTTGATCCGCCAACCATTACGGTGTGGACACCGCCACGACTGTACGTCCCGCCACCATGATGCCGTGGAACGCCTGCGAACACGCTGAGTAGACCTGCAAATTTCACGTGCCATTCACCCGCGACTTCAGGTGCAAACCTGTTAATGAGCTCGTGTTGAACGGTGTCACTATTTGATAACGTAACGATATCGCTAATGTCACCATCAGTCATTTCGATTGCTGTTGATTCACCGTCTCGATCTGGTTGGATGCCCACTGCCCGGACAATCTTATCAGGAGTCGAAACACGATTCAACGGCGAAATGCGTTCTTTTTCGACAATCCCCGTCACAGTAATGTAGTCACCTGCTGTTATTGTCCCAGCCAAATCACCTTCTAATTCAACAACCATGCAGCCTTGTGGTGTTGTCTCGGTTGTCTTTCGCCCTGGTTGCTCAACGTATACAAACTGAGAATCTGTATACACTTTCTCCTCAGACGATTCAGGAGTAAACTCACCATCACCACACTCTTCACACGTAACTTCTTGCGTGTCAACTTCACCTCGCTTCGAAGCCTCAACACGACGCGTTATCCCACACTCCTTGCATGTCACCACGTTCTCCAGCAATTTACTTTGCTCTTGTACCACACCACTCACAACACCAGTAAACTCAACAACCCTGCCAATGTCAGCCCCACCAATCTCATCAACTGCCGTTTTCTCAGGAAGATTTCCAATCCGGACATTCACTCGTTCCACTGATGATTCACACACCTTATCAAACTGTAGAAGTGCCTTCTCAGCACACTCAAGACATGCTTGTGGATACAGTAAGAAGTCTTCAGCTACACCCGGTGAGTGATCATACAACGTTTCCCAATTCAACCGCAAAGAGTACACTTCACCGGTGTCAGTAGTAGGGATATCAGAGAGTTCATTTTCATATTCAGCAGTGAAAATTGATGTGAGCTGTTCAGTAACTTCTTCGTGTTTCTCTCCCCGCATATATACTACAACAAATTCACACAGTATAATACTTACAATTTCTCTGCAAATCCTTCACCCAACTATGAAATATAAGTACTGATGAATGCAACCGCTCGGATTCGAACCGAGGGAGAGACTCACCAACGGGTCTTAAGCCCGTCGCCTTCGGCCAAACTAGGCTACGGTTGCACAGACAGTGGGTC
>LKMJ01003489.1_pt1 | contig 14632 bp, 9 predicted proteins | sample 643391 | NCBI WGS metagenome assembly LKMJ01 (sample SAMN04112250, study PRJNA286221) | soda lake metagenome | biome: soda lake; feature: Kulunda Steppe; material: water; isolation source: sample PL-Br10 brine of Picturesque Lake | place: Russia: Kulunda steppe | collected 2010-07
CTTAAACTTACCGAAATCTCTGAGGGGCTGGAACTGGAAATTGTCAGGGGAGAGATTGAAAATGATCTTCCTGAGGACAGCAGCAACCTGGCCTGGCAGGCCGCTTGCCTGCTGAAAAATAAATTTCCCCAGAAAATTTCCGGGGTGAGGATAGAGCTTGAAAAAAACATCCCGGTGGCTGCCGGTCTGGCTGGAGGCAGCAGCGATGCTGCGGCTGTACTGCGGGGATTGAATAGATTGTTTGGCTTGAGTCTTACCCGGCTGGAACTGGAGAAACTGGCAGCTGAACTGGGCATGGATGTGCCTTTTTGTATAGCGGGAGGAACAGCCCTGGCCCGGGGGCGGGGGGATAAATTAAGACCTCTCCCCGATCTGCCGGCCCATAGAATACTGCTTGTCAATCCCAAGGTTGAAGTTGCAACAGCTGAAGTATATAATCTTTTTGATGAACTGGTTTATCACGGAGCGGAGAATGATAAGGCATTTCCCGATTCTGGACCTGAGCTTGAAAGATATTCTCTTGAGAATCTGCTGGAGCTGATTAAAGGCCAGAAGCCCATCAGCTGGCAGGAGGGCTGGCATAACATTCTCCAGCCGATCACCTTCAGACTGGTCCCGGGACTGGCAGAACTGGAAGATAGGCTTTATAATTCGGGAGCTGTTCATGTGCAGATGACCGGCAGCGGCCCCACCCTGATTGCTTATTTCAGCAGGGAGAGCCAGCTGGAGGAAACTTTAAATAGCTGGCAGGGCCCGGGAAATGTCATTCCAGCCAGATTTTCCGGAAGGTATTCACTTGAATAATAACTAGTTAAATGAATAATAAAATGAGTGCACTGCATAAAGTCGTTATTGTCGAATTTCGTAACTATGACCCTTAGCATATCAAGGATCCTGTCTAACAAATTGGCAGTAAAACGACTTTTCGTAGTGAAACCATGAAATGAGTTAATGATAATTAGTTGAAACAAATAGCATAACTGCATGATCAACATAATTTTAAGTTAAACCTTCATGCCCTTAAGAGAACAAAAGGATATAAAAAATTTTCCTGCTGTTTTTCAAGGTAAACCGCCATGCCCCTCCGGGGCACAACAATAAATGAAAATAATATGGCGTATTTTCAAGGTAACCCCAGTTTCCTTATGAAGGCGAAAAATCAAAAAATAATTTTAACTGTTATCCTTAAGAAAAAAAGGAAGCGAGTGAACTTGATATGGAGATTGGCAAACTTTCAACCGCACGGCTGGAGAATACAGTTCTGAGCAAAATTTCCCATCACCGCAAGGATATTCTGGTTAATTCCGGGGTAGGAGAGGACAGTGCCGTGGTAGATTTTGGAGAAGAGGTGCTGGCCATTTCCTCCGACCCCATCACCGGGGCCGGACAGCAGGCTGGTTATCTGGCCGTGCATGTAGCCTGCAATGACCTGGCAGCAGCTGGAGCTTCCCCAATCGGAGTCCAGGTGGTGCTGCTGCTACCTCCAGATTCCACCGATGATATGATTGGAGACTTAATGACAGAAATAAACGAAACCGCCTGTAGTCTGGGTATTGAGGTTCTGGGCGGCCATACCGAAGTCCTCAGTGAGGTCAGCAAAACTATTATTGTGGTAACTGCCATTGGCCGGGCCGACAGGGATAAGTTTGTGGCAACCGGGGGAGCCCAGCCGGGTGATAAAATACTCCTGACCAAGGGAGTGGGGCTGGAAGGAGCCTTCATCCTGGCGGGAGACCATCCTGATTATCTCTCAAAAGAGGGTGTCAGTCCCGAAGCCCTGAAAGAAGCGCTTGGTTATCAGGAGGAACTTAGTGTCCTGCCCGAAGGTCTGCTGGCAGCTGATCATGGTGTTAACTCTCTTCATGATATTACCGAGGGCGGCCTCTATGGTGCCCTTCAGGAAGTTTGTTCCGCCTCGGGTTGCGGCTTTCATTTAAAGCCCGTTTCAGAAATCGTCAGGCCGGCGGTAGCCGAGATCTGCTCCAGACTTGATTTAAATCCCCTGGCTCTAATATCATCCGGCAGCATGCTGATTACCCTGCCCGAGGCTGACAAACTGCAGCAGGAACTTTCCCGGGAGGGAATTGAGTCCTATCAGGTTGGAGAAATTGTGGAGGAGAGAGTCAGCCTGATACAAGCCAACGGGGATTTACAGCCGCTGGAATGGGATGGAGAAGATGAACTCTGGAAGTTTTTAGAAAAAATATAAAAAAGAGACTTGACTTTCCTATATTTACCAAATATAATTAATATATTACATTTAAAGGGGGTAAATATAGGATGGAAATAACCGAGGTCAGAATTTTTCCTTTTCAGGGTAATGGCACACTCAAGGCTTATGCTTCGCTAACCATTGAAGATCAGGTGGTTGTCAGAGGTATCAGGGTCATTGAAGGCCGTAATGGGCTTTTTGCCTCAATGCCTTCACGCAAATGGAAAGATGAATATTATGATATCTTCTTTCCTATAACTGCAGAAATGCGGGAAGTGATCCAGGAGAAGGTCATTGAAGCCTATCAAAATCAGGAAAAGAAGGCTGTCTAGAGATCAGAAATTAGGGCGGGCCGGCAGAACAGTTCAGGCAGGATAATCAGGCAGGAAGCGATAGGCAGGTCAGGTTAATGGAGTGGGAAAGTTACCAGAGAAACGAAAAGTTTATGCGGGAGTTTGTAAGAGCTAAAAATCTGTTAATATGGCCCAATATGATTTGAAGAATGGAGGCCGACCGCAGTAGCTATCCAGGCAACCTAGAGAGCGCATTATTTTCCAGCCTCAGGACGGTTTTGCAAGAAATAAGCGGCCAGGTAGGACTTCTGCGGCCGGCTCCTTTCTTGAAACTTAAGTTGAAATTAATCCTGATAAAAACTTTAACTCTGAGCATTTTGAGCAGGGGGCAAAATAAACTCCTGAATAGCTGGTAATTGGTAGCTGGTAATGGGTTAAAGAGTATAAGCTATGCTGTATAATTATGCTGTTTAACTGTATAATAATTGTTTTTAATAACTATAGGTAATTATGATTGCACTGCATAAAGTTGTTATTGTCAAATTTCGTAACTATAATCCTTAGCATATCAAGGATCCTGTCAAACAAATTGGCAGTAAAACGACTTTTCGTAGTGAAACCAATTATAGGTTAGTTGTAAAATAAGGTTTAGTCATAAAATAAGGTTTAGCCATAAAATAGGTTTAGCCATATTCATTATGTGATTTGACAGCCAGCTATTTTTTGACAAATTTTCCGTTATTTTGATTCATCCCCAGGAGGTATAGCAATGACCGAGGTTCTAACGATAATACTGGCCGCCGGCGAAGGTACCAGGATGAAATCCGGCCGTAATAAGGTACTTCATAAGCTGGGCGGAAAACCGATGATCGGGCATGTGGTGGAGCTGGCTGCCGGGATAAGTGATAGGGTAGTCTGTGTGGTGGGCCACCAGGCCCGGGAAGTCAAAAAGACAGCTTCTCGCCATGCCGAACTGGAATTTGTCCATCAGGAAAAGCAGCTGGGCACCGGTCATGCCGTTCAGCAGGCTGAAAATTACATAGCTGAGCATCAGGGATCGGTCCTGATATTATATGGCGACACCCCGCTTATTAAGACCAGCACCTTAACCGGACTGATGGCCGGGCACCGGAACAGCAGTGGCGGGATGACAATTCTCACAGCTGAGATGGATGATCCGGCAGGCTATGGTCGAATTATCAGGGATAATTCCGGCGGTATTAAAGCTGTGGTGGAAGAACATGATGCCGATCCCGAAACAGCAGCTATCAGGGAGGTTAACAGCGGCATTTACTGCTTTGACAGCCAGCTGCTGCTGGAAGCTCTCAAGCAGCTGGATAATGATAACCAGCAGGGAGAATACTATCTCCCTGACACCATGCATTATATTTCAAAGAAGGCTCCTCTGATTCCTTTGAAAGCAGATGATTCCCGGGAGATTCTTGGGATAAATGATCGGGCTGATCTGGCAGAGGCCGAAGGGATTCTTCAGGAGAGAATTCAGCAGAAACATCTGGCTTCTGGAGTAACCCTGCTGGATCCTGCTCGCACTTATATTGAATCCGGGGTGGAAATCGAGCAGGATGTAATAATCTATCCTGGCTCCTTCCTCAAGGGCAGCACCTGGATAGGCAGCGGAACTGTCATCGGACCTATCTGTCAGCTGGATAATGCTGAAATAGCTTCTGATGTCAGGGTCAGGCAGGGCAGTATAATTTTACAGAGCCGGGTAGATTCCGGTTCAACTGTTGGCCCCTATGCCTATCTTCGCCCCGGCACCGAAATAGCTGAATCCTGCCGGATTGGCAACTTTGTTGAGCTGAAAAAATCACGGGTCGGCAGGGGCAGTAAGGTCCCCCATCTCAGCTATGTGGGAAATGCCACCATCGGTAAATCCTGCAATGTGGGAGCTGGAACTATTTTTGCAAATTATGATGGAGTGAATAAATATCAGACTGTTCTGGAAGACGAGGTCTTTGTGGGCAGCAATACCACCCTGGTGGCACCGGTGAAACTGGGCCGGGGCAGCAGCACTGGAGCAGGCTCGGTGGTAACAAAGGATGTGGAGGAAAATTCCGTGGTTTTAGGTGTACCGGCAAGATTCTATAAAAAGAAATAACCTGGGAGGCCTGGGAAAATAATGACTACCTATGGTGAAAAGATGAAGATTTTGACAGGTAACTGTCACCCGGAACTGGCCGGTGATATCTGTGATTATCTGGGTACCGAACTGGTCAGCAAGGAAATTGGCAGGTTTCAGGATGGAGAAATTTCGGTTAAGATAGAGGAAACTGTCAGGGGAGCGGATGTTTTTGTAATACAACCGACAAGTCCCCCGGTTAATGAGAACCTGATGGAGCTGCTGGTTATGATTGATGCCCTGCGCCGGGCTTCAGCCCGGCGAATAACAGCAGTGGTACCCTATTATGGCTATGCCCGCCAGGATAGAAAGGCCCGTCCCCGGGATCCCATCACCGCTAAACTGGTTGCCAATTTACTTACCACCGCCGGGGCCCGCCGCCTGCTTTCCATTGACATGCATGCCCCCCAGATTCAGGGATTTTTTGATATTCCGGTTGACCATCTTTATGCCTTCCCCATCATGGTGGAATATTTTGCTGAAATGGACCTGTCAAATTTTACCGCAGTTGCACCTGATATCGGTTCGGTTCGCCGGGTGAGATCCTTTGCCAGGCACCTCAATATTCCCCTGGCTATCATTGATAAAAGAAGGCCCCAGGCTAATGTTGCCGAGGTCATGAATATTATAGGCGAAGTTGAGAACAAAAATGTAATTCTTTTTGATGATATAATTGATACAGCTGGAACCATGACAGCTGCAGCCCGGGCACTTAAAGCAGCCGGAGCGGACAGGGTTTATGCTGCCGGTTCCCATGCCCTCTTTTCCGGTCCAGCTGTTGAGCGGCTCAGGGCTGCCCCTCTGGAGAAGATAGTGGTGACCAACAGCATTCCCCAGGATAATCATGGTGAGGAACTTAACAATCTGGAGGTACTTTCCATTGCTCCCCTGTTAGGAGAAGCGATTGATAGAATCTTTAAGGATGTTTCGGTCAGCGTTCTCTTTAAATAGAGCTGTCAGCTGCCGAATTTCACTACCCTCAGGCAAATCCGGCAGAGGAATTGATTAACAGCAGAATTGATGTTATAATTATTAAGGTTAAGGTCAAATTTTTGAGCAGATAATTCTGTTCTCCGGCTGGATGTCTGCTGGATAACCTCCAGAATTGCATTCAGCTTTAAATCCAGGCCTTCTCAAATCTGGTTTACCAGATAGATGTAAAAAGTATGATTTTACCTGGCAAAAAATAATTTGCAGAGAATTTTTCAAGGAGAGGATAGTTTATGGATAGGTTAGCAGTAGAAGCACAGGCCAGAAAAGAAACCGGTAAAGGTGCAGCCCGCCGGATCAGACGGGAGGGCAAAACGCCAGCCGTAGTTTACGGCCGGAATCGAGACCCTCAGCCTCTGATTGTTGACCCGCTTGATCTTAAAGGCAGTCTGGACAGCAATGCCATAGTAGAGCTGACGATCAAAGATGGGGAGGAAGAGGTTACCACTGAAACGGTGATGATCAAGGACTATCAGAAGCATGTAATTAAGGAGATGCTCATGCATGTCGACTTCCATCAGATCTCAATGGATGAAAAAATTGCTGTTACCATTCCCATCAAACTTGTCGGCAAAGCTTTTGGTGTTCAGGAAGGCGGAGTTCTCCAGCAGTTGATGCGGGAGATAGAGATTGAATGTCTTCCCGGTGACATTCCCGAAAAGGTAGAGCTGGATATTTCTGAACTGGATGTGGGAGATTCACTGGCTGTGGGTGACCTTGAAATTGGCGAAGAGATTGACCTGATCAGCTCACCCGATGATGTAATTGTCACCATTGTTACTCCCAGTGAAATCACTGAAGAAGAGGAAGAGGCTCTTCTCGATGTTGAAGATCTGGAGCCTGAGGTTATTGGTGAAGAAGCAGAAGAACTGGAAGAGGAGCTTGAGGAAGGCGAAGAAGAACCTGAAGAAGAGGAAGAAGGACAGGATAAAAGAGATTATATGTAAAAAAGAATAAAAAAAGAAATTAGCAAAAAAGTATTTATTAAAAAAAAAATTATATGTAAGCATGTCAATTCCGGAAGATATCGGGAAGGCAGCCTAAACACTGCTGAGAGACAGATAGCTTAGAGTTTAAAGCCTGCCTGATTATTTCTCTCAGAAGAAATTTGCAGCAGGAAAACTTTACAGACTGAAAAGATTAGAAGTTCAGGCAAGAAATGAAATCGAGAAATGATATAATGAACTGTAATTCAGCAGCGTAATTCCGGGCCCGGCGGGCCGGGGGTTGCGCTCGCCTGTTATTTTACCGGTTCTGGTGGTGAAATTTTCATGAAATTGATTGTTGGTCTGGGTAATCCCGGCCGGAAATATGCTCGAACCCGCCATAACGTGGGTTTTCAGGTGATAAAAATCCTGGCTGAGGAGCATGATTTTAACAGTCCGGAAAATCAGTGTCAGGCATTGACAGCCCGGGGCACCATCAATCAGCAGGAAGTGATCCTGGCCCAGCCCCTGACCTATATGAATAGAAGCGGCCGGGCGGTAAGCTGTCTGGTTCGCCACTATGAGCTTACCGGTGAGGATCTTCTGGTTATCTATGACGATCTAAATCTGGAACCGGGCCAGCTTCGATTGAGAAGATCCGGCAGCAGTGGAGGACATAACGGCATGAAATCCATTATTGACCGGCTGGGAAGTGACGGATTTCCCCGCCTGAGGATTGGTATAGGAAGCCCGCCGGGAATCTCTGCCACGGCCTATGTTCTGGAGCCCTTCTCTGCCGAAGAAAAAGAGATAATTAAGCCGGCCCTCAAGGAAGCAGCCCGGGCAGTTGAAGTCTATCTGGCAGAGGGTATTACCGAGGCCATGAATCAGTTTAATTAAATCCACACCCCAACCTGGCCCGTACTAATCGAGTAGGGGTCATTTTGGTATTTTACCTGATATTATTTAATGAACCGGGCACAGAAACAGACTAAAACATCAGTGTTAAGCAGGCTGGAGGTTGCTTTATTTTATGAAGATTTACTCCCGGAATGACAGTGAAAAATTAAACAGGCTGCTGCAGGCTATCCGCCAGCAGAAAAAATTCAGGGTAGCCGGGCTGAGAAATTCCCGGCTGGCTTTAATTCTGGCTCTGCTGGAGCAGAGTCTGGAAGAAATCTTAATTATACTGACTCCTGATGAATATCGGGCTGAAACCCTTTATGAAGATCTGCTCCGGCTGACTGGAGAGGAAAACATAAAATACATGCCCCATCAGGATGTTTATCCCCACGAAGAGATTCCTCTGGACCGCAGTAAAGAAATAAAGCGGCTGGAAGTTCTCCGGGATCTTTCCCGCCGGCAGGAGGGACTTTACCTGATTCCGGTGCAGTCCTTTTCCCGCTGCTTATCGCCGGCCTGGCGCTGGCAGGAATTATCGCAAAAAATAGAATTGGAAAAAAATTATGATCTGGACAGGCTTGCCGCTCTTCTGATTGAAGCCGGTTACAGCCGGGAAGCTATGGTGGAGTTCAGAGGTCAGTTCAGTCTCAGGGGAGGAATTCTGGATGTATTTCCTCCGGGCTGTCCTCATCCCTACCGGATAGAATTTTTCGGGGATGAGGTAGAATCTCTTCGGAGCTTCACCATTGAGGACCAGCGCTCGGTGGAGGAATGCCGGGAGGCACTGCTCACCCCGGCCCGGGAGCTACTTCTGCCCGAGGATCTGGCAGCCCGCATTAATTCTATTGCAGCCTCCCTGGATAAGAACCATTCCCGCTTTCTCTCCCGGGGGGAGGAAGAGGCTGCCGGGAGAATCCAGGAGAAGAAAGAGAGGCTCTTAAGCGAAGGCAGGGAACAGCAGAATCCCGCTGTTCTCCGGGAATATCTCCCCTTCCTTTATAATAACCTGGCCTCCCTCTTTGATTTTTTCCCCCGCCGTACCCGGCTCTTGCTGGATGATCCCGAGAAAATCTTTCAGAGCTACCGCCGGTATATTGAGGAAACTGGAGAGCTTTTCAGCGAACTACTGGAGCAGGGTGAGGTGCTTTCCTATTATTTAGATAATTTCCTCCAGCCCGAGGAGCTGGAGAGTGCAGTTTATTCCAGGCATCATATAGAATTTATTTCCCGAACCGGTCCCCGGACCGAGATTGACCTGGAGTTTAAGGGCCAAAGCCTGGAGCCCTATCATGCCAGATTTGACCTGCTGGCTGACAGAATCAGGGAACTGCACCGAAAAAATCTGACGGTGCTATTGACTTTCAGCAGTGAGAATAAAATGGTCAGGGTGACTGATCATCTTCATCAGGAACTGGATATCATCAAGGTTACCGAACTCAATATCGATCAGCCTGGAATCTATGCTGGCACCGGGACCCTGGCCGGGGGTTTTATCCTGGAGGATTTTAAACTGGCGGTTTTTACCGAGAAGGAAATTCTGGGCCGGAAAAAGCGCCGGAAGAGAAAGGTGGAGGAGCTGGAACAAAGCGAAAAGATTTCTTCTTTTACCGACCTTACTCCCGGTGATTTTGTTGTCCATGAAAATCACGGTATCGGCCGCTATCTGGGGATTAAAACCCTGGAGGTTCAGGACCAGCAGCAGGATTATCTGCTGCTGCAGTATGCCGATGATGATAAGCTTTATGTTCCCACCGATCAGATAAACCTGGTGCAGAAATATATCGGCGGCGAGAGCCAGCAGCCCCGGCTTTACCGGCTGGGAGGAAGTGAATGGCAGAAGGTCAAGCAGCGGGTCAGATCTTCGGTCAAGGAGCTGGCCATCAATCTGATAGAGCTCTATGCCTCCCGGGAATCAATTCAGGGCTATTCTTTCTCTGAAGATACTGTCTGGCAGCAGGAATTTGAAGATGATTTTCCTTTTGAAGAGACCCCGGACCAGAAGCAGGCCATTGCCGAGGTTAAGGAGGATATGGAGAGCCCCCATCCCATGGATCGGCTGCTCTGCGGGGATGTCGGTTATGGCAAGACCGAGGTTGCCATCAGGGCAGCTTTCAAGGCCGCCATGGATGGCAAGCAGACTGCCATGCTGGTGCCGACCACCATCCTGGCCCAGCAGCACTATAATACATTCCGGGAAAGACTGGAGGACTATCCCCTAAAAGTAGGTATGATAAGCCGCTTCCGCAGTCCGGCAGAGCAGAAAAACATTAAGAAACAGCTGGTTTCGGGCCGGATCGACATCATTATTGGAACTCACAGGCTCTTTTCCTCTGATATCGAATTTAATGATCTGGGTCTGCTGGTGATAGATGAGGAGCAGCGTTTTGGAGTGGCTCATAAAGAAAAATTGAAAAACCTCAAGAAAAAGGTGGATGTCCTGACTCTGACTGCCACTCCTATTCCCCGAACCCTGCATATGGCTCTGGTGGGAGTGCGTGATATGAGCGTAATTGAGACCCCGCCGGAAAACCGCTATCCCATCCGTACCTATGTCAAAAAATTCAGCAAGGAGACTGTTCGGGATGCCATCAGGCGGGAGCTGGCCCGGGATGGTCAGGTCTATTACGTTCACAACCGGGTTGAGGATATTGACAGCCAGGCTGAAATGGTCCAGGAACTGGTTCCTGAAGCCCGGGTTGCCATAGCCCACGGCCAGATGCGGGAGAGCAAGCTGGAAAAGATTATGATGAATTTTTATGATAAAGAGTATGATGTGCTGGTCTGCACTACCATCATTGAAAACGGACTGGATATTGCCAATGTCAACTCCATCATCATCAATCAGGCTGAGAGGCTGGGTCTGGCCCAGCTTTATCAGCTCAGGGGCCGGGTTGGCCGCACCAACCGGGTGGCCTACGCCTATCTGATGTATCAGGAAGATAAGATTCTGCCGGAAGTTGCCGAAAAGAGGCTCCAGGCCATTAGGGAATTCACCAGTCTGGGCTCCGGTTTCAAGATAGCTATGCGGGACATGGAGATTCGAGGAGCCGGCAATATTCTCGGTCCCGAACAGCACGGTCATATTGCTAGTGTGGGATATTCTCTTTACTGCAAACTGCTGGAACAGGCTATGGAGGAATTGAAGGGTGAGGAGGAAGAGGAGAAAGTGGAAGCCGAGGTCAGGCTCAATCTCGACGCCTTTATCCCGGAAGATTACATTCCTGATTCCAGTCAGAAGATAGATATCTATCAGCGGATAATGGCCGCCGGCAGTGATCACAAATTGGCAGATATTAAAGCCGAACTGGAGGACAGGTTTGGAGATATTCCGGAAGAGGCTGCTAACCTGCTCTTTATCAGCCGGGTAAAATTAAGGGCCAGCCGGCTTAAAATTACAGAAGTTAAAGAGGAACAGGATAGAATAAGCTGTTATTTTCAGGATAAGAAGAGCGTCGACAGCGAGGCTGTCATGAAGCTGGCCCGGGAATATCCCCGGGAAATCAAGATCCGATCGGCCAAAAAGCCGGTAATCGGCGTAAGGAAATCTGGCAAGAGAGACAAGAAAGAACTGCTGCTGGCTGTGCTGGATTCTCTGCTGGAGTTTGTTTCCCGGCCTGCTGAGCTGGAAACCGGGAAAGTCGGTGATGGGGTTGGAAGCTAAGAAATCGCGGCATTTTGTGGCAGGAGCTGCCATCCTCAGCGCTGCCGGGATTCTCTCACGGGTTATGGGACTGGGCTACCGGGTGGTGCTGATCCGTCTGATCGGCGCTGAGGGTATGGGCCTCTATCAGATGGCCTATCCTCTCTATACCATTATGCTGGTTGTCTCCCGTTCCGGAATACCGGTGACTCTGGCTAAAATGATCTCAGAAAGAATTGCCCGGGAAGAGAAGAAGGATGCCTATCGAATTTTTACTATAGCACGGATTTTGAGCGTTGTTATCGGACTGCTGGCAGCCCTGACCATGGCTCTGATTGCCCGGCCGGTGATCTCCCTGCTCCGTCTGGATCCCCGGGCCTATTATGCTTTGCTGGCGATTTCTCCGGCTATCCTGGTGGTCTCGATTATGGCCAGCTTTCGCGGATTTTTTCAGGGGCTGCAGGATATGAAGCCCACCGCCATCTCCCAGCTGATTGAGCAGTTCGTTCGGATGATAACCATGATATCGCTGGCCTACCTTCTGCTGCCGCTCGGTTTAAGTTACGCAGCTGCCGGTGCCTCCTTCGGGGCTTTTACCGGTGCGATTGCTGGACTTTTGCTGGTAATTTATATATACTATAAAAGAAGAGAAGATATTTTTGCCTTTCTGGCTGAAGATCGGGCTGTTTCCAGCCTTAAGGTCCGCCCGGTTCTGCGAGAATTTTTTGGGCTGGGAGTACCCATCACCCTGGGTGCCCTGGTAATGCCGTTGATGAGCTTTGTGGACTGGGTTTTTGTTCCCCAGCGTCTTCAGGCAGCCGGTTTCGTTATGGAGAGGGCCACCACCCTCTACGGTCAGTTCACCACGGTGGCTATGCCCCTGGTTCATTTCCCCACCATCATTACCGTTTCCCTGGCTACCAGCCTGGTACCTGCCATCTCGGAAGCCTTTGCTGTCAGAGACGAAACCCTTATCAAGAAGCGCACTTCCACCGCCCTGCGGCTGACAGTCATGCTGGGTATTCCAGCAGCCATCGGCCTCTTTGTGCTGGCTGAACCCCTGACCGGGGTGATTTTTGCCGAGCCTCAGGCTGCCAGTATTCTTCAGATTACTGCTCTGGGCGTCATCTTCATCACTTTACAGCAGACCTCCTCAGCTATCCTGCAGGGAATCGGCAGGACCGATCTGCCTGCTAAGAACCTTTTTCTGGGCGCAATCTGTAATGCCGTCATCAATTTTACCCTGACGGGAATCCCGGCTTTTAACATTCACGGAGCAGCCCTGGGAACGGTAACCGGATTTGCCGTTGCCGCAGCCCTGAACATAATTTATGTCAAAAAATTAACCGGAACACTTGTTGCCTCCCCAGCCCGGGTCGGTTACCCGGCCCTTTCAGCTCTAATCATGGGTATAGCAGTATACTTTTTTCATCCCCTGATGCTTTCCCTGTCAGCCGATATTTTCAGACTTTCCGGTCTTGTGAGCCTCACTGCTGCAGTGGGGCTGGGAGTACTTCTCTATGGCTTTCTGCTTATTTATTCTGGAGAGGTTGGAGCTCAGGAGCTGAAGCTGATACCGGGTGTGGGTGCCAGAATATCAGGAAAACTACAGGATTGGGGTGTATTATAACAGCTTATGGAGGAGTTTATGAATAATCAATCTATTGATAAGGATATTTTATGTCAGGAAGTTGAAAAACTACACCAGGTTATGGCCCGCCTCCGCTCTGAGGAGGGCTGTCCCTGGGATCGAGTTCAAACCTATAAATCCCTCAGGCCCTATATAATTGAGGAAGCTTATGAAGCAGTGGAGGCTATTGATACTGGCGATCCGGACCTGATGGCCGAAGAGCTGGGGGATCTGCTGCTGCAGGTGGTTTTCCAGGCCAGAATTGGAGAAGAAAATGACGACTTTGATCTGGTGAGTATTATCAGCCGGCTGACTGAAAAATTGATCCGCCGTCATCCTCACGTTTTCGGGAATGAGAGAGCGGATACTCCTGAGGACGTTAAGCTGACCTGGCAGGCTGTCAAGGATGCCGAAAGAGAAAATCTGGTCAGCAACAGCACCAGCAGCACCAGATCTGCCAGTGGCAACAGCGAAGTTTGCCAGCAGGATGAGAAGAGAGGCAAGCAAGACAGCGAAGAGATGAACGAAACAGGAGACAGCCGGGAAAATGGCGGCTTAGCTGCAAATGCTGACAGCCCTTCGATTCTGGCTGACTGCCAGAAAAATTTACCTGCTTTGCTGCAGGCCCGGGAAGTTCAGGCTTTAGCTGCTGAAGTGGGCTTTGACTGGGAGGAGATTGAACCGGTTTATGATAAGGTTGGAGAAGAACTGGAAGAGGTGCGCCAGGCTGCAGAGCAGCAGGACCGGGAGCAGATTGCCCGGGAAGTAGGAGACCTTCTTTTTGCAGCTGTCAATCTGGCTCGTTTTCTCGATGTTAATCCCGAAATTGCTCTGCTGGGCTGTGTTCGCCGCTTTAAAGAGCGGTTTTCCTTTATAGAAGAGAAGGTTCAGTCTCAGGATCTCAAACTGACTGAAATGTCTCTGGAAGAGCTGGATGCAATCTGGGAAGAGGCCAAACTTGATAATGAAGGTGATGAGTAGATGCCAGGTAAAAATTTAGCAATAATTTTACTTACTGTTCTGCTGGTTTTGAGTCTTAGCTTTTCTTCCGGAGCTCTTGAAACCAATGATCTTTCAGCAATTCTGCTGGATGCCGAAACCGGACAGGTGCTCTATGCAAATAATGCCGATGAAGAGCTGCCTCCGGCCAGCATCACTAAAATAATGACAGTTCTGCTTACCATGGAAGCCATTGAAAATGGTGAGCTGGAACTGACCGATTCCACCACCATCAGCAGCGGGGCTTCTTCCATGGGGGGCTCCCAGATATTTCTTAATACCGGCGATGAAATTACAATTGAAGAACTGCTCATGGCTGTTATCATCTCCTCAGCCAATGATGCCAGCTATGCCCTGGCTGAAGCTGTAGGGGGGCATTATGATTACTTTGTGGAAATGATGAATGACCGGGCCCGGGAACTGGGAATGGAAAATACTAATTTCACCAATCCGCACGGTCTGCCTGATTACGACCATTACAGCACCGCCCGGGATATCAGTAAAATGGCCCGGGAAGTGGTTCAGTACCAGGAAGTTTTGAACTGGAGTCAGATCTGGCTGGAATATCTGGAACTCCCGGACCGGCAGGCTATGCTGACCAATACCAACAGGATGATTTTGAATTATTCCGGCATGGACGGTTTGAAAACCGGCTATACGCGGATTGCTGGTTTCTGCCTGGCAGCCACCGCCAGACAGGGAGATTTTCGCCTGATATCTGTTGTGCTGGGGGCTGATTCCCGGCAGCAGCGGGAAGAATTGACCGCCAGAATGCTGGATTACGGTTTTGAAAATTATCGTCAGGAAATTCTGCTGGCCAGGGATGATGAGATTGAAGGAATTTTAGTTCCTGAAAGTGAGACTGAATATGTCAGCATCCGTCCGGACCGCGATTTAAA
>LKMJ01003490.1_pt1 | contig 14632 bp, 15 predicted proteins | sample 643391 | NCBI WGS metagenome assembly LKMJ01 (sample SAMN04112250, study PRJNA286221) | soda lake metagenome | biome: soda lake; feature: Kulunda Steppe; material: water; isolation source: sample PL-Br10 brine of Picturesque Lake | place: Russia: Kulunda steppe | collected 2010-07
AGTAAGGTGGTTGATCCATTTGCATTGAACTCATCACAGGCTTGAAAAAGGCTTGGAGGGGAAGCTTGATGGGAATGGGAGGCAACCAGGCAGTAGGGGGGGCTTGCGCAACGTGCAGAGCTTGACAGCCTCAGCAGCAGAGTTCTCACCAGTAGAGTAAGGTGGTTGATCCATTTGCATTGAACTCATCACAGGCTTGAAACAGGCTCGGAGGGGAAGCTTGATGGGAATGGGAGGCAACCAGGCAGTAGGGGGGGCTTGTGCAACATGCAGAGCTTCAGAGGCGGAGTTCCCACCCGCAGAGTAAGGCGGGTGATCCATTTGCATTGAACCCATCACAGGCTTAATAGTTTTGCAGCAGCTCATGACATAAGTTGGCCTCCGAAGATTGCACTTGATACGAACAGCACAGCTGCACTGTTCTATATTGACTGCCACATTCGGAAATGGATTGCTAAAAAGCAATCAACCTCTTACTTAATTGTATGGCTCGTGCACACCATTAACCTGGGGCGTGACTTACATCATCCTGAATGCATTACAAATAATATGATGATGAATATCACAGCGCAAGCTCCATCGCCTGCGCCATGGGTGGAAGATTTGTGCATTTCAAATTGCAAATTTCGGCCTCCCCAATGGGCCCTGTGATACACCTGTTTTGCTCTGATTAGCACCTTAAGAGGCCCACTTCAATCCCCTAGACTCGAGACATTGTGATTTAATGTATGTGTGTGGAATCAGGGAGCTTGGGTTGGGTGAGGGGAGGATAAGTCGGAGTCAAAAGCCCCTCCTCTTTCCCCCCTCCTCTCAAATGCTTTAAGGCATACGTAGGTTCAAGCGACATGTATGTATGTATTTAACAAGTATGTATGTTTTGTATTTCTTTGAAGCTCGCGCACTATGGATTCAAAGCAGGCAAATTCAATCCTGGCCTGCACGCACAAATTCACAACACTTACTCCTTTACTTCCGCAATTTGGGTGCGTCAAACGTGTGTCACACCCAACTGAATCAAGAAAAGACAAGGCACAGGCCCTCCCAGCTGCCAGCTCACCTACAGACTTCTCCGGGCGCGTGGACAGGTTGACCTCGTACTGAGAAAAGCCAAAGGTGGATAGCACTTGCTCCATTAGGTCCAGCACGCCCACTATCTCATCAGAGATCTGGTTGGGCAGGCAGAAGATGTGGCCATCGTCTTGCGTGAAGCCCCGCGCGCGAAACAGACCGTGCATGGTGCCCGAGCGCTCATACCTGCAGGTAAGGTCAGTGTTACATTCCTGTACCTGCCAAACGAGGGCAATAACATTGGAGCTCACTCCTGCATGCAGGGCACAAGCACAACAGGCAGCAGGGCTGGAATGCAACGATTGAGACCAGGCACCCCTCCCTCCTAAGGGCATGCGAAATGCACTTGTGCTCTGTGGCTTATAATTCCTGCAGGTTGGCGACCCCCATCGACTGCCCTTTCTGGAGGCACCCAAAGCGCACTGTCAGCGATGCGCAAAATGTGAGCAACAAGCTGGCCTAGCAGCACAGCCATACCTAGCCACAGCCACCTCTGCTATGTGTGGTGACAGGGAGGGTACTTCAGGTCTCTTCACCCACACGTGGTGCCTCACCCACGCAGTGCCTCACCCATATAGTGCCTCCTCACCTGTACACCGTGCCAAGCTCAGCTAAGCGAATGGGTAGGTCCCTGTAGCTGTGGAAGCCCTCCTTGTAAATGCCCACATGGAAGGGACAGTTCATAGGCTTGATTTGGTACTCCTCATCTTCAATCTGTGACCAGCAGCACGGGTGCGCCACAGCGATTGTCCATCTTTTTCAGGGATGGAGCATCTCACTGAAATTGCAGTGAGCCAAAGCAGCTTGAAGGAGGCCAGCCATTTGCAGCAAGCAAACACAGGAAGTTCTCAAGGCCTATGGAACTCTTCTGTGCCGCTCTAGCAAAACACCACAACTTTTTTTCAAGCTAGCATGCTGCATCACGTCAGACATTATAGACTACTTTTTGGCTGGCGGTGACCAGTCACAAACCAGTTAGCAAAACGACCAGGCTAGCAATTAACCTTGCCAGAGTTACAGGGTTGCTGACAACTGTCTCAACTTCGTGCATTCCGGCAAATCAGCAAACAAATTCGCAAGTTTGCTGCATGCATACTGTTTTCAGCAACCCTTCAAAATTCTATAAAAGTGCCGGGGCAGCACCATGAGCAAATCGCGCACCAAGGCCAGCAGTGCATGGATCAGTATGACCCTGGATGGGCACATTTTCTTGCAGACCTAGCAAACCAACCAGAGTTTCACGATGGCATGTGTGTGTCCTCAGCTAGAATCATCTGAAAACACACAGCATCTCCCTGCCTGGGCAACTGCCCTTCACCTGCCCCACACACCTGCATCTGGTCAAACATGCTCTCCTTGTAAAAGTCAAAGTGGCCACTTGTCTTCCACAGGTCGATCTTGGCAACATGCGGCGAGTACACCAGCTGGTAGCCTTGTTGCAAGTGCAAGTCCTTCCAGAATGTCTCAATCTGGTGGCGGATCATTGCACCGTTTCCATGCCAAAATACCAAGCCTCCGCCTGCACACATGATACATGCACAGAGTGTGTGCCTACAAGTGACAACGTGATTGGGGGTTCAATGGGCCAGCACCCAGGCGCAGGGAGCCAGACAGCAGCTCCCCGTCCTCTCAATGTCAATATTGAGCCACCAACTCAACACAGCGGAAGGATGAAAGCACGCGGGTATGCCTAACATAAAGTGCTGCACCAAGTGCCTGCGCATAGACTCAGCCAGGTCATCATCCACCTGCTGTTTCTTGCAGGCTGAACAGGTCCAAGTCTTGCCCTATCTTCCGGTGGTCGCGTCGCGCTGCCTCTTCCTTTAGTTTGATGTAGGCCTCGAGCTGCTGGGGCGTCTCCCAGGCTGTGCCGTAGATTCGCTGCGGAGTGAGAGGCAGATCATAGCAAGGCAGACGCACATCAAAGATCTGCCTGTCATGGAGGTCTCAGAGTTGCATGCACGCTTGCCATGAGAGAGGCCAAGCAGCTGCTCTGATGCTGCGTGACAAGCTGTTCTGCAGAGCTGCAAGGTTTTTGATTCATTTTCAAGTTGAGATGGGATGCAGATGGTCAATTGGCCGAGCATCACTGATTCAAGAGGTCAAATGCTTGTCCATGTGTGGTAGAAGCTGCTGACCGGAACAGCACTGTGCCCAGCCAAGAGCATGCGCGCACCTGCAACACGCATGGGAGGATTGTAGTGCACGCACGCAGACAGCGGCTGTCCTGCGATCCCTCTCTCTACATTGCCCATGCACCATGCCTGTCAGTTGCTAACCCAGCAGCCTGTGCCCTTGCCTGCAGCATTGCCCGGTTTTCATCCCCCCGCCAGTATGCCCCAGCCACAGACTCCAGCTTGACAGCATCCATGTTAATGTCCGAGGTTTTCTCCACATGTGGACCCGCACACAAGTCCCACCTGCATGATGCAGTTGCAAAAGACAGTTACCACACATCACTCACTCACATCACACAGGTGCCTGTGCCTGGGCTGCCAACATGCAATAGGGTTGAGTAACCTGGATGCCAGCCAGATCGGGACCAATGGGCCTGGCAATTGCAGTCCAAGGATGAACCAGAGCAAGATAAGTGTGTGTAAGTAATTTATGGTGTGCGCCTGCAGGTCAGGGGACCTGGTAAGCACACAGGCATGGCTGCAGCCATGTCCCATACAAGCACGAGAGCGTCTGCTTTCAGGCCTCTCAGGGCTGAATATCCGTGACCACAGGCATGAGGGGAGCTAAGGTGTGCACGTGTTGTTAAATTGTTTTTGAACATGGAGCCATGTCATATGGCAAGGGTGTGTATGTTTGAAGTAAGGGCCTTGCAAGCCTTGCACGGGTACTGCAAACGTGGGAGCGCTACCAGGCACAGCCAAGGGGTAAATGGAGCCCATGGATTCCAGGCTCTGCAAGGGTCCCTGAGGGAATCCATCGAGCTGGCTTTGGAGCACAAATTGGCTTTCCTCCAGGGCACACAGGAAAACATGTCTTCATTAGAAATCCGCAGATTCCGTGTGAGACCACTGATGCCCTCACCAGTGCATCGGATGATCCTTCTCCCCTATGTGATAGATGGTGATGTCGGCATTGGGATCACGTGCCAGGATGCTCTCCAGGATCTCCAGCTTGTAAGGCTCGTTGATCTCTTTGATACGACGCTCTGCCTCCTCTTTGCTCACCTAACAATGTGGGTGCACGAACCAGACTGATTTAGATGGCTGGAATGCATGCAAGATGCCGTCCACAGGCTGAGGTTCTACTGTGCGCCGCCAATCGAGCAACTGCATGCGAGAGAAGCTCGCGGATCTGTACGTGTGGGGAGCATGTGTGTGTGTGTGCGCGCGTGCGTGTGTATGTGTGCGCGTGCGTGCGGGCAAGAGCACATGTAAGAATGAGAATTAACTTCTGCGCAAGCATACTTGTATGCGAGTCTGTGTGATTGTGCATGTGTACAAGTCTCGTTAGAATGCAAGATTCCTTGCTTTCTGTGTACATTGCGCGCAAAAGGACAACCTGGCACATGATCAAACAGTATGAAGTTATGCATAATTATCATTGTGCATGCCCACTAGCACAGCAGTGTATGCAGAGCAGGAACAGATTCCCCCTAAAAGAGCAGCTGTGGGATAAGGCAGGGTTCCTGCTGGCAAGTGACTGACAAGGGCAGGGGTGCAAGCACCCCCTTCCAAAGCCCAAGCCACTTGCAAGGCGCTTCCAGCTGCAATGCCCACTCCAGCACTTACATCTTCCCTTATGAAAGGCAACTTGGCCTTGGCTATCTTCTGCATCTCTTTCTTGATCTGCTTCAACTCCTTGTCTGTCAGAGGTTGCTTCAGATCGAAATCATAGTAAAAGCCGCGGTCAATCCAGGGGCCAATCGTCACTTGCGCATCCTTGTACAGCTTCTGGACGGCCATGGCCATCATGTGAGCACTCTGCGCAGCAGCACACAGAGGTCTTGTCTGGGCGCAGTGTTTGAGCACTCGAGGGCGTGCCAACTCCTGCACAACCAACTACACGCTCGCAAACACCACCGAACAATGCCTGCCCACGCACGCTGTGTCTGATCCGCAGTAAGGCCTCAGACTCATCACTGGTTGGCAGGGGCACAAAGGTCTCTTGGGATGGCTGGGAGGGGGAGGCTTTGGCCTGCTGCTGAGCAGGGCCTTTCTGGCCAGGTTGGGCTGGACTAGTGGAGGGAGGGGCTTCTGCGGTGGTGCCGGCTGCGTTGGCCTGTGGGACTGCCCGGAGCTCAAAAATGTTGCGCCCACCCAGCCTGCCCGGACCGTTGCTGTAGCTGCGGGGGCGCCAGGCTGCTCCCGCAGAGAACACTCGCCTGGCGCCTGGGACCAGGTTCATGCTGTGGCTACAACCGCTAATCGAGGCCTGCATCTATACCATAGCAGTTCCAATTTATTATGCTGCCGACGCTACTTGCACTCAAGTGACAATTCGCGCGATTGAGGAATTCAGCAAATGGTAAAATATTAATTCATTTATGACATTATCACCATTTAAACGAGTTTGAAGCAAGTAAGGAGGACATAAATGGATTTGGACAAGCATTATTAACTGTACATTACAAATGCATAAGGATAAATCATTTAAGGACGCGATGGCAAGCCTTGAACACACTTAGGGCCCAAGTGCGTAGCCTTTTTCTAGCCTTGGCGCTTTTGCTAGGAGCCTTCACGCTGTACAGCTCTCATGACAGAAAGAAAGACTACGCCTTCCGGAAGGGTTCCCGGGTCCGGGAACCCCTGGTGGCAAATGCATGTACTCAGGAAGAGGCATGTGATTATGAATTGATCAGTGCAAGCAACAGAACGCGGGCCGGGGCCTCTGTGGTGTGTCCTACCTTTCTGAGCTTAGTTTGCATGCCTGGTAAGCCTTAAAAACCTTAAACCTAGGCCTGGCAGGCTTCAGGTAAACTGCCTTCATAAGCAGGTACAGCTATGAAATCCTAACCTAGAGCTACTGTAACATTACAGTATCCTCTGAACAGATATTGATATTTTATTGCAAACTTTGTTGCATGTCGCATGAATCGCGTGATGGTTTATTTTAAATCCTTACTCAGGTTTGATGTCTTTGTCATGCCAGACTGCAGTGCGTGTTCAGTCAGTTGGAGTTGGTTGGATGAGTGCTCAATTGACATGTCAATGTACATTACAGCTGTTGCGTGTAGAACATGCCTACACATACACAAGGAGAAGCTAGCAGTAATCCATTGCTTAGTCAGGAGGCAATCTTGCGACTATGAATCCCATTGAGTAGCCAGCTCCAAGCCTACTGAGAACATGGCATGTGCCACCAGGTTTGTTGTCCAAATTCAGTTAAACACATTTCAGAGTCAGGCAGAGCCCTGCCTGTCAGCACGCTGTATGTGTGCTTGCACACTGTGTATCCTGCCCACTTTCCAGTCCTTATAACTGTTACAACAATAAGGAGTTATACTGTTATTGCTGTGAATATTATCTTTAATACTTTTGCTTTTATGTAGTTTCTTTGACATCTATACTCTCATTGACTTATAATATGCCCGAAGCCTTTGGCAAAGGTTAGAACTTTTCTGTGCTTGCAAGTCCAATTGGCTCTCTGCTAAGCTTAAAGGCTCAAGATCCTCAATGTCATTCGCTGTGCAGAATTAAGCCAAATAGGCATATTCGCTGCTGCAATAAGAATATGGAAAACTCCTTATGAGAATAACCAAAGGAACACTTTTCCTGCTTTCTGCCCTTCCCTTGATATACAATACCATTGTGTGATGTCTGCCAGCATCTTTTTTATTCCAACAGTAACATCATTATTGTTATTCCTTACTCATCATATACCAGCATCATAAGGTTGATCTTCACAATGCGCTCATCAGGCAATGGGCAAGACAGGCAGGCAAGGCATGGAGGGGAATACGTTGCACACCTCTAGAAATGGTTCTGCTTGTCTGCAATTTAAAACGGTGACGCAGAGCATAGGGACAATCAGATGATGAAATTAATGCAACTCTTCAAAAGCATGAAATTAAATGTAAGTTTTAAGACTAAATGGGGTGGATTTATTGCAGAAAATAATAACAGCATTTAAGGGCAAGGTCGTCCCCACCACTGTACCCCCCCAAACATGGCCAATTAGCTTTTCCGCCCCCTTGCTCGCCCCATTTCCGGATCCAACCATGCACAACATGTACATGTGTCATAAACAGTCAGGCTGTGTGACCAAAGTTGAGGTGGGGGCGCGGTGTGCACGCCATTGGCCACTCTGGCACCATTTGGAAAATGCACCTTTCTTGGCAGGAAAGTGGTACTTCCCCAAACTTGCTCCAATCCTGCCGCTTTCCAGAACCTTAGCTGCACCTGCGTACTGATTTGATGCTGAAAAGCCGGATTCGGGGGAGGGGGTCAGGAAGGTGTGTTCCGTGGGTGAGTCAGGCTACACATGTGAGTTCCCCAATCCAATGATAGCATCCACGGCGTAGCGCACCCCACCTTTGGCTTGTAATATGCCTGCATGATCAGCATGTTTGCGTACAGAGCAACGGCTTGTTTGCATGAGGCCGCTGCACTTAGAAGATAGACCTCAAGCTTGACAAGCGACAGGCACATCCTGCCATCACGTGCCAGGCAGTCCGAGGTCTGGTCACAGCTGCAACTTCAAGACGTTGCTTGCAAGCAACTGCCAAGCTGTTGGTCGAGGTAACCTGACTAATATGTCAAGCCTTGCAGAGCAGAATGCAATGCTGTACTGCGTGTCCAAGACTTCTGACGTAACTGCACGCACCTGCATGGCCTACATTCTTCCAAACCTTGGTTTGCACTGGCAAACTCTGGACCCGTGCCCAATTGTCACAAGCATCCTTCAGACCTGCAGAATATGAGGCAAGATGCCCAGTGATCGTTCTCGATGCAAGCATGTAGCTTGTGCATGAAGCACTCCCATTCTGTGGACAACGCACCACTTCTAAACCACCCATTTTCCTGCTGTGCTTTGATGTCGACAAATTTGGATGGCTTGTTTAAAACGTTTGCCTGGCACTGGTCAAGATGCCGCACAAGCTTCATCATGAGTTGCACCCCTTACCTGCTAATGGCACTGTTGAGTCACCGTCAAGGAAGGAGATGGCAGGGGTATCAGAGAAGTCATTTCGGTGGTACCTGAGGTCAAATGAAAAAATATCTCGGGCTGGCCTTGTGCTTTTGCAGGCTGAAGCGGCGCTCAGTGAAGCCTGTGTGCGCAGTTACAAGGGGCAGAGCGTGGGGGTGATTGAAATGTTTCCAATCAAGCTACGGGCATGATCTTGACTCACTTTAGAGATGCCACAGTCTTAAGGCCCTTTGAGTACATACAGAAGGTGGTGACGTTGGGAGCAAGGTGGCTGGGGTAGGCGAGGACCTGTAGAAAATTGTCGTGTTAGAGCAAGCTCACTCTAAGTTTACAGTAAGCCACCAGCAAAGACAAACAACAATGCAATACAGTTACAAGGGACTGCAGTGCAGCTTGCAAACTTCCAGGCTACCTGGTGATCCCTTGAGACCTGACCTTCAGTCCAAACTTACCTGCTGCCATGCTGCAGATGCTTGGTATGCCCCAGCATCAGACAACGCTTGATCGAGGTGACCAGAGGTGTACATAGAATAGGTCTGTGTGTTCTTGATAATCACTTGGTCCTTGTAGATCTGCGCACAAAAATAATGCATATAGTTTGTGAAATCCTTTGAAAGTATGCCCAGATCCTCACACCAACATTTGACAAAAAGGTTTGGGACTCCCTCTCTCTTTCTGTCACGCACGCCCCTCAACAACACAGGAAACTTAATCCTGCCCAAGTGGCTGCTCACCGCAGGGTGTGGAATCAGCCAGGACAGTGAAGGTATGCCTCGCATCAGTGTGCGCAATTCATTCTTGTTAAACAAGAGCTCCAAACCCTCCAGCCTCCCCTGCAGCCATGCACGGAAGCTATGTAAGATGCAAACAAGAGCCAGCCTGCCTCCCTCCGCCACTGGAGTTTCAGCAATGCCACTTGCCGAGATGATGCCTTGTGCAGCTGATGGAGCGCCTCCAAAGACACCTGCATTGTAGGAGCGATGAGTGGACAGATGTCGCACAAAGGAAATGCTTGGCATGCCTGAACTTAGACAACTTACATGCTTGGATTACACGTCGCTGTTTGGATTGAAATACAAAACAAACTCACCAGAGATTGACACAAACCCTGCAATGCAAATGACAAACCAGGTGAAATGGGTTGGGTACAAAGCGCGCATGGAGAGCTGTGGATGACTGACCCTGAAAAGGGTGGCACAGGGGGACAACGTAGTCAGCCAGCAAAGCTCTACCCTGCCTGGTTCTCCACACCTGCAACATTAGCAGCCTTCCACTCCTCATCAACTAGCTTATTTGACTGCAGAAAGGCGCTAACATATGTAGCCCCCATGCTGATCCCAGTCAGGACAACCCGTCGGTTTCCTGCATGCATACAGGTGCTCTTGATTGAGCACATCTAGAAGAACGCACATTGAAAGCTACATGTTGCATCAGCAGCAGTAGCGGCAACAGTATCACTCCTCAAATAGATGTGTAGTTCCGAAAGGTTATTCATTTTCAGGTTGGGGGTGCAGGCAGGACCTGGCCCCTATTCTTTCCCACAGAGCCCACTTACAAACTCTGCAACATCTCAGTCAGGAAAACAATCACCATTCAATTTTCGTAAGCGCTCAATTGATTCCTTCAAGTCCTTCCAGCCATGTTTGTCGGCCTCTGCCCAATCATTTGGACTGAGTCTGCATTGGGTGAAGAAGGTTGAGGCTTTTTACCTCAAGCAAAGAAGTATGGCAAAAAAATTCTTCCGGCCTGCTCACTCATTGAATGACGCTCACCTCCAGTCATAGATATGAGCTCGCATCTGCCGGCCCCAGACCCAGCCTTGCCGCTCAAGCTCGTAGATCAATGGCGCTAGAGGATTTAGAGTCTTTTCAAAGCCATGCGTGGGTCTTACTGCCACACCTCTTCAAAATACAAAGTACATGAAGATTTGTTCCTATTCTTGTCAAACGACAGCATGCGAATTAGAGGATCAACTGCACCTTATTGATGTTGACCGGCTACTCTTCCGGCTGAAGATGAGCCTCATGTTCTCCACTGCAACAGATGCAAGAGAAAAATGATAATGGTTCAAAAGTGCTTGTTAAGGATCTACCATTGATCAGAGTTATGCTGAGCCATGGAACACATGCCCATCTGGCTGCTCATAAATGCCCACCAAAACAGGAAAAGACTCCAGGGACAAGGATAGAGGGAGTAATCCACAACTGCGATAAGGTGTGAATGAAGAGGTTTGGGTTGCTGGTAATGATCATGAGGCACGTACACGCGGCAATTGTCCCGATCATGATCAGCACACGTGCGTGTTGTGCACACAGAGGGGTATACAAGTAAAGCCAGCTAGAAGTCCATTGCGTTCGTCAATTCATTAAAGATCAACCCACTGTGCTCCAGTCTGACTGTGTTGGGCACCAAAAGTACGGGCTTGGTGACGGTCTGCATGATGGTGCATCACGCGGTCAGTTGTTGCGTTGGAAAAAGCTAGAAAAAGCGGTGACCACCAGTTAAAAACGTGGATCTAGGCAATCATTCAATCTTCCTCAGTTACTTCACTTGTTCAGCTTTGCTTGGAGTTGGACGCCGGTGAGCGGCGGGACAAAGAGGACAGGCAGGCGCAAGTTTGCCTGTATCACTAGTAATGATGCGAAGAGGGAGTAGCAACGAATCAGGCTCATAGAATCAGTATTTTAGGAAACCTGCTAAAGGGAAATTGAAAATGAGCCAGATATGATACCCACAATAATATATATGCCCACAAAATGTGGGCGGCTTGTATATACAACTTTAAATAGCATATTATTATCATGTGATCGTTATAATGTCAGCGCAACATCGTGGTGCTCGAAGAGGGCGAAGGGAGGAGGAGGCACAAGCGGTGCATGCTGAGCAGGTCAGAGCACTGCAACGGCTGTGTTTTGAAGAATCACTAGTAGAGCTGTAATTTACAGGCATGCGTGCTATCCTGTGAGTTTTGAGCAGACAGGTTGACCAATCCCTTGCTTTATGTCCATGGGTCCAAGGTATATAAGCTCAAGCTTAAGCCTCCAGATGATCCCAACTGTAGTCCATCAGTTCAGGTCGGTAACTTCAGCGAGGCAATTGTGAAATCTATGAAACTTTCGCTCGCTAGCAGGCCTGTCTGTTCACATGTTCTGCACCTGTAAAAGAGTAGAGTCCGCATGCCGCGAAGGATTTTGTACATTTCTACAGCCTATTTTGGCTGACAATTGACAACTATGCACATTGCTGGTCTGAATCTTTGTTTGTGTTTTTTCCTTGCTCCAGATCCTGGAGAGTGAATATGGCACACGTTACTTGGAGGGCTTAGGCGTGGCACCATCCCGCGCAACCCTTGACCTCGTGCACAAGAATGTGCCTTTGTCTCAGAAGTGTGTGAATACCACACTGCGGGCCAAAGGTGAGGACTTCCTTACTGGCAATCATGTGTTGTGGAGAGTGCTCGCCGCACGTCTCTGTTTTCAATGAATGAGGTACTTTTTTGCACCCAAGGCCTGGCTCAATCGTAGAGCTGCCTGACTGATGTGCAGGGCATGTGAACGATGAGATACAGATCACCGTGCCCCCCTTGACCCACCAACCTAAGGTAAGAGAGGTGAATGTGCCCAACCCTTTGATGCACCTACAAGCTACAGTGCTGTGACCGATGATTTGTTGAAGGTGCATAGTGAGGCATTATGCATCAGACCATTCCCAGTTGCAGAGGCTGCCCAGTGCGCAAAGGTGCACACCAGGTGCATGTCCCCTCTTACGCGCTCCAACGTCACCCTGCCTCAATAAAACCCATTTCAGGCACCTGAACACTTTTGACTAGCAGTCCAGCCCTTTTATGCCTGACGCCAAGTGTGCAGGATGATGAGTCGCAATTAACCCGTGCACCCGTTGTTCCGCAAGCAGTGTCAGCAAGCCTCTTGCTTTGTACCTGAATGCATTTAACACTGGGTTGCAACACAGGTCCCTCAAGTGATCAACCCTCACGCAGTGCTGCAGCTAGGACTGAACACACAGGTGGGTGCACATGTGTGCATGTGACCATGCGTGCGCGTGGTCCGCAGCAACTGAGTTCTGCTGCAGGGCATTGTCCCTGCTCCTTGCGCACGCTCATGCTTGCAAGCAGACTGTTTTACACGTCAGCCCCACAGCATGTACCTCCTGGGCATTCATCAAGCGTTGCACCTGGGCAAGCGTAAGCACTTAACTTGCAAGCACGGCACTGCATCTTGGCACAAGCTTGTCTGTGGACCACGAGCGTGCCCTTCTTTTATAATGCATGGCACCAAACGCGCAGGAGGCGGGGGTTTTGGGCGCTGAAAAGGTGGAGGATGCACAAGCAGCAGGAGATGCCAAAGCAGGGAAGCTGCCTGAACCCAAGCATGTCCCAGGCTCCAAGTTCCGGCTCATGGCTTCCAAGTTTCTCCATCCCTGTGAGTCCCTAATGCATATGCATATGCATATGCATCCCTGTGAGTCCCTACTGCATTGTGGAAGATGGGGTTGCTCATGGACATGTGGAGCTCATCCTACTTGCCTGTACATCCTTTCCTTCATGTGCCCTTTCCCTGGCTCACAACTGCTGAAATAGACGTACTCCGTATGATATGGACCATATCCAGTGCGGGTAGTTGTCTAAGATTCACTGACAATTTGAAACGGTTGTTGTGCCCTAGCATGGCTGTCACAACTCATTAGGGTCGTAAGTTGCTCACATGATTCTTGGACATGGCCCCTCTTCAGTGACCCAGGCTCGAGCTGAACCAGCAGCGCTTAGCAGTCCCTGCTTGCCTCCCTTCCCATCGGTCCACTTCCAGAATGGCAAGGACCTCACAGGGTCCCAGCCATCTCTGCTCAGCTGACATACCTTGCTTCCTGCCACGCAGTCAACCTGGACGTGAATGCCGCCCAGAAGCAGCTCAGGGGCCTGCTCCTGGACGTCAGCAGCGGCCAGCAGAGCGCAGCTCCTGGCTTGGTTGCATCGCTGGACGACTGCAGGCCCTCCCTGAGGCCCACCAAGTCCATGCAGCGGTGCGCCTGATGTCACGCAAGCTTTGCATGAAAGCAGGCACCCTGGCACGGGCATGCACACACGCACGCACGCACATGCACACACACACACACACACACACACACACACACACACAAACACACACGCGCGCACACACACACACACAAACACAAACACATGCACAAACACACACACACACATGCACGCAGCTGAGTGAGTTCTTGCCAAGCATGGTCCCCCCACACACACCACATAGGCTGCCATCAAACATCCACAGGCACATGTGACGCACACAAGCCTGTGCTGCACCTGTGCTCCTCCATGCCCCGTTGATGCCTCTGGCCTGCTTGTGTGCTGCAGGTCAACTTCAGTGTCCATGCTTCACAAGACCCAGCTGACAAAGGAGATTGAGAGCATGCAAGGGCAAGAAGATATTCCTGGGCTGGAAGTGCGGAGAATCCAGACACTGGAGGAGCTGCTGCAGGTTGGTTCCAAATCAAGCCAACCCTGTTAGCAAGAGAGCATTGTCCAGTATGTGTGATTGGGCAGCAACAGTTGCAGGGATCATTCAGCTTGGCACAGAGGCTTTGTGTAGTAAACCGCCACCACCTAGGTACCTACTCTTGATGTTCCTCTCACAAGGAATGCTGCCTTTAGCATCAGAAAAGCACCAGCCTTTCTGATCCAACAAGTACAAACCATGAATTGCTTAGTGGGTTCATGCAGATCAAGAACTCTAGCTCAATCCCACATGTAAATAAGCCTGTGCCTAGCGCCTTCAGGTTGTGGGAGGGCACCCAATGTCCACTGGGCACTTTAACATACTTGAGCATACTTGAATGTGCTTGGACGTTCAAAATTGTACTTAAACATACTTAAGCATACTTGATCATGCTTAAATGTACTTGAGTGTGCTTGATTTGTATTTGCAGGATCTGGTCGTGACACCGGAGGTCATTTTGGTCCTGCAAACCCAGATCGAGGGGGCGCTCTTAGAATGGCACACGCACACAGCAGCTGAGACTCTCAAAGGCCGCCTGACGGATGAGGAATTCAAGGTGCGCTTTTATGCTCGCCTCTTCTTGCTGGGGCTCACATGCGTTTGGTGAGTTGTGAACAATGCCAGTGCACATGATCCCGAGTAACACACAACTGCAGCACACACAGATCTGCAGAGCTCATCTTGAAACATGCTGCTTTGAGGAGGCACTGCACAGATTAGGCACTGCACAAAATAGGTGCATTGTGGTCACGAAGTTGAAACTTCAAATGCTCAAAGTTCCTTGGAAATAAGTGGAGTTTGAAGCAACTGGTTGTTCTGTGAAATGTGTGATACAATAATGTGTGCATGTCTTGATCCTCTCTAATCCTCTCTCTCTCTCTCTTTCTCTCTCTCTCTCTCTCTCTCTCTCTCTCTCTCTCTCTCTCACATACACACACACA
>LKMJ01003491.1_pt1 | contig 14630 bp, 13 predicted proteins | sample 643391 | NCBI WGS metagenome assembly LKMJ01 (sample SAMN04112250, study PRJNA286221) | soda lake metagenome | biome: soda lake; feature: Kulunda Steppe; material: water; isolation source: sample PL-Br10 brine of Picturesque Lake | place: Russia: Kulunda steppe | collected 2010-07
CGTCTTGCTGGAACAGCGGATCGCCACAGGTACCACAGTGGGAGTTGGTCATCGTGGCTCCTTTGAGCAACAGATCGCTCATCCGCTGGGTCGCTTGCCGTTTTTCGACGTCGCGTTCATACTTCTTGCGAAGCTTCTCGCGTTCGGCTTCCTTGTCGAACTCGCTCATATCAGTCTAGAAACGCCCGACTATGGAAAAAGCTGTGTTACGGGGTTAGCCGTTCGATCGACCACCAGTCGATCGCGTCGCCATCGACGAGTGCAAACACCATGGTTTTCCGGACGCCGTGGGCCAGTCGCACGTCGAGTGCCAGATCGCGGGGCTCGAAGACGTAATCAGCCGGATGGACCCGAACCAACAGTTCGGAGTGGCTGAGGACCTCAACCGAGTCGACGCTGGCGTAGGTTCGAAAGTCCGCACCGAACTTGTAACCAGTCTTGGGGACGACGCCCCGATCGCGCAGATCAGTGTAGACAGCCAGTCGCCGATCGAACCGATCGCCTTCGACCGTGCGGCCCCGATCGCGGACCGTCGCCGGATCGAGATCGATCGCCCCTCGCTCGGCGAGGTAGGTCGCCTCAAGCAGCGAACACTGCAGTGTGGGTCGATCGTACTCCCGGCCTTCGAGGGGCTGGCCGTAGAACGTCGTCTCGTAGAGCTCAAGCGGGGGCTCCCAGATGACGACCCGATCGGCAAGCAGGTCGGCCCCACAGCCGTCAGGCAGCGACCGGGCGGAGTCGCCGCTGGGCTGGCGCCGATCGATCTCGAAGTAGGTAATCTCGCTTTCTTCGTCGACGACGGCGAGGACGCCAGCCGAGAGCGCCTTCGCCGGAACGTCGGTTCGCTCGCCGATCACGTCGAGTGCGTACTCGATCGCGCCGTCTCCGGGTCCTTTGCCGCGGGGGAAGACGACGAAATCGGCTGTCGGCGGCTCCGTGACCCACGGCGCTGCGGCCGGAGCGAGATAGAATCCCCGCGACCGGAGATCAGCGTAGACGAGAAACCGGACACCGAAGTCGGTGCCAGGTTCGCGGGCAACGAACGACCGGAAGTCGAGACGATCGCCGTCGGCGACGATCGCGCCCAGGTCGCCGCGAAAGAGCAGGTGAGCTGCTTCGACGGGTGCGAGGGCGATCTCGTTGCCCTCCAGTGGGTAGCCATATCCCCGCGAGTCGTGGAACTGCTGGCGTGCGTTGCCGCCGACGCGGACGACGCCTGCGGCCTCGTCGAACCGCCCCTGGAGTGTCATACCCGTTGGTTTGGTGTCGGACACTAAGTGGCTGCGGATCAGTCTCCCGTCGCCTCGACTGGCTCGTCGATCACCTGCTCACAGGTCGCATCGAGACAGCGATGGCCGTGTGGCGTTTCGAACGTCGGCAGGCCACAGCCACAGACGCCATCGACAGTACCAGTGGGAAGAACAAAGCCGGTGTCACAGTCGGGGTACTGTTCACAGCCGGCGATCAGGCCACCACGACGGAGAATCCGGAGGTCGCCATCGCAGTTGGGACACGACCATTCTCGGTCGAACGCCTCGCGGACAGCCTCATCGAGGGACTCACAGCGCCGATCGAGACAGACGGTAAACGCGAGGCCGCGTTCGACGCGCATCCGAGGGAGCCCACACGCACAGTCACAGCCGCTATCGCGGATCGTGGCGTCAGTTGGGACACCGTACCGATCGCCACAGCCGACACAGTGGACTCCCGAGGAGCGAACGAGCGCGCCCCCACAGTCCGGACAGGTGCCGACCGGAACACCCGCGGCTGAGCTCGGATAGTGGGCGAAGCCGTCCTCGTCGTGGGCAGCGATGCGTAGCGTCTGGGTGCCTTTGGTCGCGACGAGCGTAAAGCCGTCCGCCCGATCGCTCGAAAGGGTGTCAGCGCGGGTGAGCCACGCAACTGGCTGGTAGCCGTCGATATCGTGGACCAAGACGGTGTTGTCGGGCTTGACGATCGTCGTCACCCGACCGCGGTACTCCTCGCGATCGGAGCCGTCGGTGATGACGGTACAGTCACCCGCGAGCACACGAATTGCGTCGTCGATCATGGCCGCTCTGGGCGCGGCTTCATATGTAAACCCGTGGGCGATCGGCGTTGCGCTGTCGATCACTCCAGTGTCTGTTCGAAAATCGATATGGAGAGCTGACAGCGCGTCTCACGTCCTGGAAGCTGCTCGTGGGCATCGATCGCCACGAGCGTTTGACAGCCGATCATGCGTTTTCTGGTGTATCCACCGGACGCAGCGATCGATGCCAGTTGCTGGTCGTACGGTTCGAGCAGCTGTGACTCAACCTGTGCGAGTCGATAGAGCAGGTCACCCCAGAAGCCGGCTGCCTCATCGTCGAGGTAGGTTTCCACTGCCGTCTCGGCGATCGCCTGCGACCGATCGTCGGCTGGCAACGCATACCCTGGAGTGGCTGTTGTGAGCAGCCCGCGACAGAGTGTCGCCCCATTGCTGTCGCCCAGTGGATCGTCTGGCCACTCGGTCTCACCGGCGACACCGAGTGCATCAGCGACGGCCTCGGGTGCGCCGATCGCGATGTGTCCGAGTTCCCAGGCCAGCAGCGAGGTCGACGTGTCGGGATCGTCGAGCGCGTCAACGTGTGAGTCGATCGTCGCAGTGACGGCCTCGGGCGCACTGGAGGCAAGATATCCAAGGAGATAGGCTTCATCTTCGAGTGGCTCCGTCCGCGTTGTCTCGCCGGTCGTCAGCGCCGACTCCAGTAGCGGCCCGAGTTCGGCGACGGCTGCTGGGTCGTGGGGAGCAAGCTCGGCAAACAGGATCTGTGGCTCGATTCCTGCGCCAGTCCCAACGTATGCCGGATCGAACCACGATACCAGCGCCTCGGTGTCGATCTGCTCGGCGACTCCCTCGTCGAACAACATCGCGTTCGTTATGGGTCGGATCGTCTGCAAGATCGCCACTGCTTCGGAGAACTCCTCGTGGAGACGACGCGTGAGTTCAGGGTCGTCGCCACTGGCGATCGAAACGAGTCGTGGAACTACCGGTTCGAGGAGATCGTGATAAAACCGGGCGATGCGATAGGTCGCCTGTAGCGCCCAGAATCGCACGTCAACTGAGGGAGAGTCGAGCAACTCGAAGATGCGATCGGCAACCGATCTAAGTACCTGTGGCTCGTCAGTGAACGCCACACAGAGCAGTGCTAACGCGGTTTCCTGTACTGTCTCGTCGTCGACATACACCGCGTTGGCGAGTTCGTCGGCGTAATCGACGGCGTCAAACAGGAAATTGTCTTCGACCGCCGTCTGGAGGATCTCCAGCGACGCTGCCTGAATAGCGGGATACGGGCTCTCCAGCGAGCGCTGAATCTCGTTCGAGATCCGCATAAACTGGCTACTGTCTCGCTCGATCGAACCCGCGAGCAGACGGAGTATTGGGAGTCGGAACCGAGCCGGGAGTCCCGGCTGGATGAAACCGCCAAAATCACCCGCATCGAACCCGACGTAGCCGTCAATCTCTGCTTGTCGTTCGAGGAGTTCTGCGAACTGTTCATCGACGAACACGTTTTCGGAGCGCTCGAACGCACTGAATAACTCATCGTCCAGTTCATCAAGCAGGTTCGGATGGTGCTCTTGCTGTACGGAGAGACACTGCATGGCACCGTAGATCTCCTCGACGGTTCCACTGGTGAGTGCCGCCGTGAGCGTCTCCCGATCGGGTTCAGCAATCGGATCTGACCTAGCCGCGTCGAGAGCCGACGCGATCGGGCTGTCTGCTGGGATGGTGGGGCGTTTGTGCTCGCCAGGGTCGTCTATCCATTGTGCTACCATGCCAGTCCACCTCCGCGTCGAGACTGGGTGTCCGCATCGCAGGGACTGCCGATTGGCGATCGATTCCACTGGTTCTGAGTGCTGGTGTCTGTGTACATTGATTATTCCTCAGGGTGTGGATCCCAGCTCGTAATCGTCTCATCCGGATCGTGGTACGCCTCGTACATGTCGAGAGCGCTGTACTTCCGGGTGGCGTCGACGGCTCCGGGGCCGACCACTTTGAAAATCTCTTCCTGGGGTTCAATCCCCATCGTCAGATACGTATCACGGCCTCGACACAACAGGTGGTAGGCGATCAGTTCTCGGAACTCCTCACGAGTTCCGACATCGAGCGGCGGGAGTTCGATCCGTGAGACGGGTGGCTCGTCGACTGGCCGTTGTTTTGGCTGTTCGTAGCGCTTCCCGTGTGCGTTGATAACGACCGGACTGATATTCGATCGGCCAGCGAACGTTAGCATCTCGATCGGCTCGCTGCCGTGTTCTTTTGCTGCCGCGCCGATTCCCAGCATCATGCCGAGTCCGGCCCCCATCATATCACCGGTCAGCAACGCATCCAGCGATGCGAACGCGTTCTCGCTGGACAACGACTGCATGTACTGCTGGTAGCTGGCCTGTGAGAACGACTGCGACATAGTGAGCCAGAGATCGATCTGATAGTACAACAGCTCGTCAGCCGAGAGGGTACGCGGGGCACGAACCGGTGGCTCGATCTCGTCGCTGCCGTGACTCGCCAGCTGCGCTCCGTACGTTTTGAAGATGCGATCGAACTCCTCGTCGCTGGCGTGGAGAACGGTCTGATACATTGTATATATCAGTCCCGGATGTTCTGCCAGTGGAAGCGCCTGATGCTCGTTGTGCTCGCTTACCAGCGCATACTGTGCATACCGCCGCGCCTGTGTGACGTGTTCGTTTTCCGTCGGCGATCGATCCGCTGGATCCGTGGCATATGCGTCGGTTTCGTGCTCGTGAATCGTCCCTGTCGCGTCGATAGTTATCGTATGTGACGCGCCGCGGTTGTCCTCAACGACGACGCGTGCCTGTCTTCCGATCGATTGAAACGTTGCGTCCATTACTCACCACTCCGTGTTGTTTTCGCTGCGGTGGAAGCCGGTTCGGGTGCCATCTCGATGGCGTCCCGGACTGTGCGTGCTGTCTCGGCGAACTGGTCGTTGATCCGATCGCGAAGCTGGGCGGCGAGCAGTTCATCGTCGCTGTAGCCCGGTTCGTACCCGGGAATCTCGGCTGACGGGTCGTGAAAGCCGGGGAGAACGTCTGCGTCTGCATAGCCCGCAGAAATGCGGTGGTGACCGCTGCCGAGAACGCGGACCTCTTCTGGGGGTTCACGTGCGTAATCAACGTGTCGATCGCGAAGAATTCGTGCGAGCTGGTTCTCGATGACGGGTTTTGCCTGTTCCGGTGAGAACAGTCGCCGGGGCTCCATCGAAAGCCAGCCGTACGATCCCTCGGGCTCGTCGACTTCGTGGACGACCTCGCGCCCCTCCTCGTCGTCGATGACGGCGATCTGAATCGGCGACACCGATTCGACTGCCCCATCGTCGAGTTGGATATACACTTCGTATCGCAGCTCGTCTCCGTCGACATCTGGCACCGAAACCGGCTCGTCGCGTGAATCGACAAACGGCGTCTCGTCGGCGAACCGTGCGGCGTGTTGGTCGATGTACTCGCCAAACTGCTCGGCAAACGCCGCTACTGGCATGGACCGGACGGCTTCGAGCGTCGCTTTGGTCACGTCGAGTCGCATCGATGGGGGAAATTCGACGAGGGTTGTGTTTGCAAGCGTCCAGTGGTAGGCGTACCCGCGCATGTACTGACACCACTTCTGCTGGACGGGCGTCAGATCACCCCACGACTCCGGCAGGTCGAGTTCCCCAACCAGCGATCGACAGTACCGATCGGCGGTCACTTCGATTTGCTGTTCGACGCCGTGTGGGTCGGAGAGACGGACGACGACTGCATCATCCGATTCGGACTCGACGGTGAGGTCGGTCGCCTCCGCGTCGAACCCCCACACCCCGTCGGCAAAGTTGAGTCGGGTTTGCAGCTCCGCAGACACCAGTCGGCCGGTAGCCGTCTCGGCGTCAGCGATGAGCGCGGCTTGCTCGGCTGCCGTCTCCCGGTCACCCACCTCAAGCGCTGCTTCCGTACGCGTTTTAACGGCTCTCGCGTACGCATCGCCGACGGCCTCTGGGTTGGTGTCGGCCAGCGACTGGAGCTGTTCGAACCGCTCTCTGGCGATCGCGTCGTCGCCGCGTTCGGTACGGGCATCGATCAGTTCGACGAGTGCGTCCGAAAACGGCCCTTCCACGTCCATCGCCTCGTCTTCGTGTCGATTGCACAACTCGACGAGCTCTGTGAGCCGATCGGCGGCAGTATCGAGATCGCCATCCTCGATATCAGCTTCAATGGCGTAGACGATCGCTCTGGCGTAGTAGTTTGGAACGTCGTAGGCCCCGCTGTAGGCCTCATAAAACGTCTCGAACCGGGCCAGATTCTGCTCGCCCTGTGTACGGTCGCCGTCAGTAAACCGGACCATGACGGCGTTTCGGTAGTGGTGGGCGACGCGATCGGCGAGATCGGCGTGATCGTGTTTGTCGAGCAGTTCTTCGCCGCGATCGATCGCCGTCGACAGCGCCTCGTAGTCGTCGTTGTGACAGGCAACCCAGTATTTTGGGTGTGTCCCATCGTAACAGTAGTAGGCGATGTCGTTGGAGGGATACTGCTGGTAGAGCCCGTCGAGACGGCTCGATTTGCGACGAACATCGTCATAATCGTTCGCGTCGTAACTCGCGCGGATCGCCCACTTCAGTGCTTCCGCGAGTCGAGCGGCAAGCGTCTCCCCGGGATACTCCCGTGAGAGGTTGTCGACGAACTGTAGGTTTGCGTACGTCTCGTCAGCATCTCCGTTCTCGTACTGGGACCTCGACTCGGTGACGAGTGCGTCGGCCAGTCGGACGCAGATCGCTTCCTCGCGAAACTCGGTGTGAAGCTCTCTGAGTGTCTGAATATGCGTTGCAACCCGATCGAACGCACCGGCGTCGCCGTCGATCGCCGTCGCTTTCTCCAGTCCACGGGCGTATGCCCGGGCGGTGGTGTCGTTCTGTACGTCTCCGTGAATCCGAGCGAGTCGATCGAGATACGACTCATGGTCGCCAGATTCACCGTCGTTGATGGCGGCGATCGCATCGCTGAGCGCTGCGGCGAGTGCCGTGTGATCCCCTTCGCGCTCGAACCGATCGATATCCGCCTGGATCGTTTCAAGTGTGTCTGCTGTCATGTGTTGAACGAACCGCACTACTGATTACGACCAGCTGGCTGTAGAAACAACTGAGTCGTAGTGGTTAGTCCATGGCATATTAGCATAATAGATATTTTGATAGTAACTGTAGACGACGCTCATCACTGGTACAATCGACACCTGCGATCAGACCGATCGAGCGGAGTTGAGCACGACCAGCGCGCTGCTTGCAGCCATCGCGACGGCAGCAAACAGCGGGTTCAGGAGGCCGGTGATCGCAAGCGGGATGGCGATCGCGTTGTAGACAAACGCCCACGCGAGGTTCTGGCGGATTCGGCGATTGGTGCCGGCCGCAACGTCGAACGTCTCCGGGACGGCTCCAAGATCGTCGCCGACGATCACCGCGTCAGCGGCCTCGGTCGCGAGTTTCGTCCCGCTTCCCATCGCGATCCCCACGTCCGCCGCGGCCAGTGCTGGGGCGTCGTTGCTTCCATCACCGACCATCGCGACGGTCCCTCGCGACCGCAACCGGCGTATCGTTTCGGCCTTCGCTTCGGGTGGAACGCCAGCGAAGACCTCGTCGACGGCATCGACCGCACGGAACCGATCGGCTGCTCCGCCTTCATCACCAGTTAGAACGACGATCTCCGCACTCTCGGAAAGCGTCTCGACGGCCGCACGCCACTCCTCGCGGGGTGTGTCACCAACGACGACCACGCCGTGGACCTCGCCACCCCAGCCGACGACGACTGGCACGTCGCCAGCCGATCGGGCTCGATCGATCTGCGCATCGAGCGCCTCGGGGATAGTCATACCCTGTTCGCGGAGATACGCGGGATGGCCGACGACGACGCGATCATCCCCTTCGGCCGCAACAACGGCGCTTATCCCGCGACTATCGCGCTCGACGGAGTCGACAGCAGCGGTCGTGGCCGTCTCCGGAGCGACGGCGGCGATCGCCGACCCGATCGGGTGTTCTGAGAGCCGCTCGACCGCGCCGGCACGGGCGAGAAGCGTATCATCATCGACGCCCGCGCGCGTGTGGACGGCCGTGACTGCCATCGAGCCCGTGGTGAGCGTCCCCGTCTTGTCGAGGACGACGACATCGACGTCGGGAGCGTCCTCGAAGATCGTCTCCGTGGCGATGACGACTTGCCGTTTGGCGGCCGACTGGATGCCCGAGGCGATCGCAAGCGGGGTCGCGAGTCCGAGCGCACACGGACAGGAGACGATGATGACCGTGAGGCCGACGAGTGCGGCCGTCGAAAGCGACGAGCCGGTCGCAAGCAAGATTGCCGCGACCGTCCCTGCGAGAATCAGGACGAGCGGGACGAAGACCGTCGCGAGTTTGTCGGCAAGCCGCTGGACGCCGGGACGGGCACTCTGGATCGACCACAGCATGGAAACCAGTCGATCGAGAGTGCTCGTGGCGTCCTCGCCGACGCTGACGACGATCGGTGCGTCGGTGACGATAGTCCCACCCCGAACGGCGTCATCAGGCTCTTTCTCGACGGGAAGTGATTCGCCAGTGACGAGTGATTCGTCGACGGCGGCCGATCCGGAGGCCACCACGCCGTCGAGTGGCACCCGTTCGCCGGGACGGACGAGGAGCCGATCGCCGGGTTCGATCTCGTCGATCGGGACTGTTTCACCGCTTTCTTTGCGTGCTTCGTCGACTTGCTGTTCGGTCAGCTCCGAGAGCAGCCCAGTCGCCCGGCGCTTGATGCGATCTTCGTAGTAGTTGCCAGCGGCGACCGCGAGGACGATCGCAACGGTCACGTCGAAATAGAGGTCCGTCCGCCCGAGGCCGATCGCGAGCGTACTGTAGGCATAGGAGCCGACCGCGGCAACGGCGATCAGCAGGTCCATATTCGGCATCCCGGCTTTGAGGCTGACGTACGCGCCGCGGAGGATCGGATACCCAGTATAAAACAGGACGAAGGAGGTCATCAGCCAGATGTTTGCGGCCACGTAGTAGCCGTCGTAGCCGCCGAAGTCGGCGACCGGCTCGTAGCCGAAATACGTCGGGTACAAAAAGAGCGCATACCAGATCATCACCATCATCCCGAACATGCCGCCACCGACGAGGAATTTGATCAGCGCAGCGTCTCGTGGCTCTTCGTCGTGGCTCTCGGCCCGATCGATCGCGTCGTAGCCGTAGCCGGAGACGATCGCCGGGAGCGTGTCGGAATCGATCCGATCGGGATCGTATCGCACGCGGACAGTGTCCGTGGCGTAACTCGCGGCTGCACCGTAGACGCCGTCGGTCTTCGTGGCTTGGGCCTCCAGAAACGCCTCGCAGGTCGCACAGTGCATTCCATCGACAGCGAGGAAGGCATCTTCGCCGTCGAGTTCGTCCAGTCGGTCGCCGTCGTCGAGTCGATCGCGGACCGTGTCGGCATCGATGTCGACATCGCCGAGCGTCCGCTGGACGTGAAGACAGCCCTGACAACAGAACACCCCGTCGACGTCGGAAGCGGTATGGGGATCGGCCGGCGTCGGAAACGAACAGAGCGTACAGCCGTCGTCGATCGTCTCAGCGGAGCCGTCGCTCTCGGAGTAGCGTGCGAGGTCCTCGGAGTGAGTGTTTGGATAGCTCATCTTACAGCGGCTGGTAGAACGGGATCGGTGGATGTGGCAGGTGGATGCCGTACAGCATGAGTCCGTGCTGGAGTGGGATATACCCTAAGACCAGAAAGACCGCGCCGAGGCCCCGGTGGAGTCGAACCCGCTGTTTCGTGCCCATGGAGGTGAGCACCGTCCCATAGAGAAACAGCGTCGGAATCGTCCCGAGGCCAAGGACGCCAAGCGAGAGCGCGCCACGAACCGGATCGCCGAGTGCAAACGCGTAGAGATACGCCGGATAGATGATCGGACACGGCAACAGGCCGTGAACCGCGCCGAGACCGACGATACCCGGCGAGCCGGCGAGGCGATCGACCCGGCTTGCAAGCAGGCCCGAGAGCCAGCCAAACAGCGAGCCGACAAGCGGCAGGCCGTGGGGGACGCCAGCGCTGCCGCGCAGGTAGTAGAGGCCGCTGGCGACGATGGCAATCCCGACAAGAATTCCCACGGCTCCCCGGACCGGATCGCCGACGGCGGCAACCGTGTCAGCTGAGGCAACGGTGAGACCGCCAGCCAGCCCGAACAGGCCGCCAAGCAGGGCGTAGCTCCCAGCTCGACCGAGGTTGAACAGGCTATGCTGGCGGACCTCGAACGTGGTGAGCGTATCGCTGCGCCGCTTGCCCCCGCTCATCCGATCGGCGTACGCCGTCACGAGCGGGCCACACATCCCCAGACAGTGTGCCCCGGCAAGCAGGCCGACGAGTGCAAACACGGCCAGATCAGCATGTTCGATCGCGGCTGCTCCGTGGTCGTGTGCGGTGAGCGTGAGTGTCTCTACGCCGAACATGACCGCTACGATGCGTCCGTCGATCCGTGGCCGTGGCTGTCAGAGACGGGTTCGAAGGCGATGTAGAGCATTCCGATGATGAGAATAACGTTGATCGCAGAGACGACACCGGCCGAGAGGGAGCTCGCAACCCCGTACCACAACACGGGTATCAGTGCCAGCAGTCCGACAGCGAGTGCGCTCCGCGGCGAGACCTGCTCAAGTACCATACCGGGAGGTTACGATAGGGCAGCAATAATAGTATTCAGCGTTCCCACTCAGTGGGAATCCCGCTTGCGATTAAGAACCGGGTTTACCTAGACCGGCGTATGAGTCAACAAACGGACGAACCGACCGGAGTGAATGCTCCGACAACGGAGATCGGTCACGACGAATACGATCCGATCGGGACGCTTGCGCTGATCGGGCTCTACTTTCTCATCCTGGTTATTCTGTGGTTTTTCATGTATTTCGTCGAGTTCCTCGGTAACGATCCAACAGTCATCGGCTCTATCGTGATGGGGGTTCTATGAACATTCACGCATACGAGAAGCTCTGGTTGATCGCTGCACTCGTGTTGATCGTCGGTTTTATCGTGACGATTACCTACGGCTCGGTCGGGCTCGGCATCGCGATGATCGACGACAGCGAGGACGCGATCGAGCCGAGTGAACTCAGCGAGGACGAACGGTTCAGTGACCCACGCGTCGAACAGGTCGGTGAAAACGAGTATGAGGCCTACGTCGTCGCCCAGACGTTCATCTTCCAGCCCGACCCGATCGAGGTTCCCGAAAACAGTGAGGTGACGTTCTACGTGACAAGCCCGGACGTCATCCACAGCTTCAGCGTCGTCGGGACGAACATCAACACGATGGTCATCCCCGGTGAGGTGTCGACGATGACCGCAGAGTTCGACGAGCCCGAAGAGTACGGCATTATTTGCAACGAGTACTGCGGGGCGGACCACCACAACATGGAAGGCGAGTTGCACGTCCTGCCCGAAGACGAGTTCGACATGACCGAGCTGTCGGTTGAGGCACCCGACGAGGTCGAACTCGGTGACGAAGCGGCGTTTGACGTCTCCGTCGAGAACGGCCAGCTCGATGACCTCGAAACGACGATCGAGCTCGAAGTCGGCGACGAGACGCTCACCGAAGACGTCACCGTCGCCGGTGACAGCACAGAAGAGACGACGCTCACCGTCGACACGGACGACCTCGGTGAGGGCGACCACGACTGGACTGTCACCGTCGACGACCACGACGAAAGTGGGACGCTGAGCGTGGTTGAAGAACTCGACGAAGGTGATGACGATGAGTGAGACATACATCGATCGGTTCCCGGCGGAAGCGAAAGTCATCCGATCGGCATTCTATGGATCGTTCCTCGCACTCGCGCTGGGCGGCCTGTTCGGGATTATCCAGACACTCCACCGGACCGGCTACTACCGGTTTATCCCATCGGAGGACTACTACACCGTCCTCACTGCCCACGGCGTCTTCCTCGTCATTTCGTTTACGATCTTCTTCCTCGTCGGCGTGTTCACGTGGGCGATAACGACCAGTCTCGATCGGGAAGTCGAAGACATTCGGTTTACCTGGGCCTGGTACGGGCTGATGGCGATCGGGATCACGATCACCGGCATCGCGATTCTGGCTGGCTTTACTGACGCGACCGATATCAGCGCCTCCGTGCTGTTTACGTTCTACGCACCGCTGCAGGCCCACCCGATGTTCTATCTCGGCCTCGTCCTGTTCGTCGTCGGGACGTGGCTCGCCGGAGCCGACTGGTTCCGATCGTGGCTGGCGTGGAAAAAAGAGAATCCTGACGAGCGGATTCCGCTGCCGACGTTTATGGTCCTGACGACGATGATTATGTGGTATATCGCCACGCTTGGCGTCGCCGTCGCAATCTTGCTGTTCTTGCTCCCGTGGTCGCTCGGGCTGATCGACAACGTCAACCCGACGCTGACCCGAACGCTGTTCTGGTTCTTCGGTCACCCAGTTGTCTACTTCTGGCTGATGCCGGCGTACATGATGTGGTATATCATGCTCCCGAAGGTTTCGGGTGGAAAACTGTTCAGTGACCCGCTCGCTCGCGTGGTATTTGTCCTCTTTCTGGTGTTGTCGGTGCCGACCGGCATCCACCACCAGTATCTCGACCCCGGTATCGCGGAAGGGTTCAAGTTCATCGCGATGACGAACACGATGTTCTTACTCCTGCCAAGCTTTCTGACGGCGTTTACCGTCGTCGCCAGCATGGAACACGGTGCCCGCCAGCGCGGTGGAACCGGCTACTTCGGCTGGCTGAAAGCGCTCCCGTGGCGTGATCCCGTCTTCGCCGGGATGGCGCTTGCCGGGCTGATGTTCGCTGCGGCCGGCTTCTCCGGAATGGTCAACGCCGGGATGAACATCAACTACCTCGTCCACAACACGTTCTGGGTCGTCGGCCACTTCCACCTGACCGTCGGCACCGCCGTTGCGCTGACGTTCATGGCCGTTACCTACTGGTTCCTCCCACAGATCACCGGCAAAGCACTCTGGAACCGATCGGTCGGGCTCGCACAGGTCGTGACCTGGTTCGTGGGGATGACGTTCATGTCCAACGCGATGCACCGTGCCGGACTGCTCGGCATCCCCCGACGGACCGCAGAGCCACTGTATGAGAACTTCGAGTTCGATGCTGCCGTCGGTAGCGTCGGCGAACTGCAGGCACAGATCGCCCTCGGCGGACTGTTGCTCTCGGTGTCGCTGCTGTTGTTCTTTGCGAACGTCATCGGGACGGTTCTAAACGACCGCAGCGACTCCCTGCCCGCAAACGAGTACGCCGGAACACTGTCGGGCCCCGAAGACGCCCCGCTCGTCCTCGACAACCTCAAGCTGTGGACTGGGATCGCGATCGTCCTCGTGATCTTCGCCTACACGTTCCCACTGCTGAGCATCATCGGCCGCGGTGGCCTGTTCGGACCGGACATCATCGAGTTCGTCCCGATCAGCGTCGATACACTCCCCGTTGTCATCGGTGCGATCGAACTCGTCGTGACTGACGCGCTCGCGTCGGCTGCCGACACTGCCGTGGCGACGGTTTCGGTGGTGATGCGCTAATGCGTCTCTCCAAAGGGGGATTGCTCGTCGTGCTCGCACTGCTCACCCCACTGCTCGTCGAACTGCGAGTCGTCGCCGGCTGGCTAAACGTCGAACTGAGCGTGGCCCAGACCGTACTCATCGGCCTCGTTCTCGTCGGGATGGTGCTGGCTTACGCCTTCTGGCCCGAATCCGACAAGGGGAGCCAAACAGAGGGAAACGCGACTAGCGCGGATCGGCTCTCGAAAAGCGATTAGGCGTCACCACGTTTCGATCCGACCTTCTCGGATATCCTCGACACAGCCATCACAGTCGGGATGACCCTGCTCGTAACAGGCTGGTCGGTACTCATCGTCTAACATCGTCGCCCGTCGTTCGGCATAGCGCCGGCAGACGATCTGTACTCGCCCCTCCTCGTCTGCAGGCAGCCCACGGGCATTTTTTGCGACGCGGTAGGCCTCTTTAGCCTCCGCGAGTTGGGAATCAGTCGACGTGCGTAACTCCTCGTACTGCGCGCCAGCCTCCTGCAGTTTCGATCGCAGGAACCGTTCGAGTCGACGACGGTCCGCCATTAGGTGTGCGTTCGGCCGCCGGGGCCATAGTCCCGTCGCCCCTCACCCCCGATCGTCGTAGACGACCTCGCCGTCAACGATCGTCGCCACCACATCGATCGAGTCGATCCGATCGACCTCCCACGGCGACCGATCGAGGACGACCAGATCCGCCCGCTTCCCGACCTCGATCGTCCCCAGCCGATCGTCGTCGAAGCCGGCGTAGGCTGCCCCGCGGGTGTACGCCCGCAGCGCCTCAGTCACGGAGAGGCGCTGGGCGGGCTCGGGTGCGGTCACCGCGTGGTGAACGCCAAGCAGTGGGTCGAGTGGCATACAGTCGGAGCCAAACGCAAGCGAGATTCCGCGATCGAGCACCTGTCGAAACCGGTTCGTCCGTCGGCGGCGATCGACGCCGAGTCGCTGGTCGTAGAGCCCGCCCTCGCGTGCCCAGCGATGAAAGTTCGGCTGCATCGAGGCGACGACACCCGCCCGCGCCATCCGATCGAGTTGGTCGTCGGTCGCGAGCTCTGCATGCTCGATCCGGTGGCGTCTCC
>LKMJ01003492.1_pt1 | contig 14627 bp, 13 predicted proteins | sample 643391 | NCBI WGS metagenome assembly LKMJ01 (sample SAMN04112250, study PRJNA286221) | soda lake metagenome | biome: soda lake; feature: Kulunda Steppe; material: water; isolation source: sample PL-Br10 brine of Picturesque Lake | place: Russia: Kulunda steppe | collected 2010-07
ACGGGAATCGAACCCGCCAGGGGCGCTACGCGCCCCTCGCCGGTGTTGAAGACCGGGGGCCCCACCAGGGAACCGGACACCTCCGAGCACGTGCGTGCCCGCGCAGCACCGTAGCGGTGTGGCCGGGGGCGACTGGGCGCGGCGTGCTCCTCGGTGCGGAATCGTCCCCGAGGCGCGTGTGGGCGCGTGGTGTCACCCGGTGCAGACGTTGCTCCACAGCGTTGCTGTCGCCAGTTCGGGGTAACGATGTGGAGCAACGGGATGGCGTGACCGGCGCGGCCGCGGTGCGGGCACGGTGCGGCCGCGGCGCGACCCCCGCGGCACGACCCCGCGGCGTGACCGGTGCAGACGTTGCTCCACAGCCTTGCTGTCGCCAGTTCGGGTCAACGATGTGGAGCAATGGGATGGCGTGACCGGCGCGGCCGCGGCGCGGGCAAGGCGCGGCCACGGCGCGACCCCCGCGGCGTGACCGATGCGGACGTTGCTCCACAGCGTTGCTGTCGCCAGTTCGGGGTAACGATGTGGAGCAACGGGATGGCGTGACCGGCGCGGCCGCGGCGCGGGCAAGGCGCGGCCACGGCGCAGGCACGGTACTGCCGCGGCGCGACCGCCGGGACCGCAGCCCGACCGAGGCGCCGCCGGCGGTCCACTGCATCCGCAATACTGGCCGAGCATGCCGAGCGTCAGCACCGAGGAGCCATGTCCACCACACCGGCGACCACACCGCCACGTCTGACCGCGCTGAGCCACGGCGCCGGGTGCGCCTGCAAGCTGAGCCTGGACGAGCTCCAGGGCATCCTCGCGGGTGTCTCGTGGCCGCAGCATGACGACCTACTGGTCGGCCTGGCCAGCGGCGATGACGCCGCGGTGTGGCGGCAGGGCGACGGGCGCGTGCTGGTCGCGACCACCGACTTCTTCACCCCGCTGGTCGACGATCCGCGGGACTGGGGCCGGATCGCGGCGACCAACGCGGTGAGCGACGTCTACGCGATGGGTGCGACGCCGCGCATGGCGCTGAACCTGGTGGGCTGGCCCCGCGACCTCGACTTCGACGTGCTGCGCCGGGTGCTCGACGGCGCCGTCGAGGTGGCCGGTGCCGCGGGGTACGTGATCGCCGGCGGCCACTCGATCGACGCCGTGGAGCCGTTGTTCGGCCAGGTGGTGATCGGTGATGCCGACGAAGCGGAGCTGCTGACCAACGCGCGCGCCCACCCCGGGCAGGCGATCGTGCTGACCAAGCCGATCGGCACGGGTGTGGTCACCACGGCGCTCAAGCGCTCGGAGCCGCTGCCGGCGGGCGCTGAGGATGGCGGCGGCGACCGGGGCACGGGAGTGGACCACCATGGCGGGGCCGGGGCTGCCGGTGGCGGCGGCGACCGGGGCACGGGAGTGGACCACCATGGCGGGGCCGGGGCTGCCGGTGACACGGGCACCATCCTCCCCGTCGCCTACCGCGCGGCCGTCGACGAGATGACCCGCCTGAACCGCGACGCCGCCCGCGTGGCCAAGGACCACGGTGCCACCGCCGCCACCGACGTCACCGGGTTCGGTCTGCTCGGCCACCTCCACCGGCTCGCCACCGCCAGCGGTGTCGCCGCGACCGTGGATGCGGACCGGGTGCCCTTGCTCCCCCACGTCGGCGCGCTGCTCGACGCGGGGTTCGTCCCGGGAGGCTCGCAGCGCAACGCCGAGCAGGCCGCCCGCTACCTCGCGGGCGACCTGCCCTCGGACCGCACCCGCCTGCTGCTGGCCGACGCGCAGACCTCCGGCGGGCTGCTGTTCACCGTCGACGCGGACGACGCGGACGCGGCGGTCGCCGCGCTGACCCTCCTCGGGCACGCCGCCGCGCGGATCGGCACGACCGCGGACGGGCCTCCCGGCAGCGTCGAGGTGGCCGGGGACGTCGCGGAACCGGTGGGCCCGCGGTGAACGATCCCCGCCGCGGCGTGCCGGCCCTCGGCCGGCTGGTCAACCATCCGGCGGTGGTCGCCGCCATCGGTGAGCACGGCCGCAAGCCGGTGGTGACCGCCCTGCGCGCCACCCTGGACCAGGCACGCCACACCGCCAGCGCCGGCGGCCCCGTTGCGGACGAGGACGACCTCGTCGCCAGGGCGATCGCTGCGGTCGAGGAACGCCCGGCGCCGCAGCTCACCCCGGTGATCAACGCCACGGGGGTCCTGCTCCACACCAACCTCGGACGCGCCCCGCTGTCGGGCGATGCAGTGGCCGCCCTCACCGCCGCGGCCGGCACCGTCGACCTCGAGGTGGACCTGCAGACCGGCGAGCGTGGCGGTCGGGACGCGCCGGTCCGCGACGCGCTGGTGCGCCTGACCGGTGCCGGTTCGGCTCTCGCGGTGAACAACGGCGCCGCCGCGCTGGTCCTCGCGTTGTCGGCGCTGGCGGGTCAGGGCGGCGTCGCGGTCAGCCGCGGGGAACTGGTGGAGATCGGCGGTTCGTTCCGCATCCCCGCCATCATCGCCTCGGCCGGCACGCAGCTCGTCGAGGTCGGCACCACCAACCGCACCCACCTCGCGGACTACCGGGCGGCGCTCGAGGCCGGTGTGAGTGCGATCCTGCGCGTCCACCCGAGCAACTTCCGGATGGACGGCTTCGTGCACCGGCCCACCACGACCGAGCTCGTCGAGGTGGCAGCCGAGGCAGGCGTGCCCTTCATCGACGACCTGGGCTCCGGGCTGCTGCGAGGCCACCCGGCGGCCCCCGACGAACCCGTGGCCGCCGAGGCGATCGCCGCCGGTGCGTCCGTGGTGGTGTTCTCCGGCGACAAGCTGCTGGGCGGCCCCCAGGCCGGGATCATCGCCGGTGAGGCGGCGCTGGTCGAGCGGTGCCGGCGGGCCCCACTGGCCCGGGCGCTGCGCCTCGACAAGCTACGGATCGCCGCCCTGGCCGCGACCCTGGCGGCCTACGAGCGCGACGCCGCCGCTGCGCTGCCGGTGTGGGCGATGGCCGAGGCAGCCGTGGCCGACCTCCACCGCCGGGCGGAGGCGCTGGCCGCGGGGTGCCGGGGCGGCGACCCGGCCGTAACCGGGCCCGAGCCGGCCCCCCGCGACGGGTCCGGGTCCGGGTCCGGCTCCGACGGTGCGCCGCGCGACGCCGCCCAGCACGCTCCCGATACTGGGACCGACATCGAGGTCGTGGCGCTCGACGCGGTGCTGGGTGGCGGGTCGACGCCAGGGGCCACGCTGCCGAGCGTCGGCGTAGCGGTGGCCTCGGCCGCGCCTGCCGACGCCCTGGCCCGCGCCCTGCGCACCGGCACGCCGGCGGTGGTCCCGCGCATCCTCGACGACCGTGTGGTGCTCGACCTGCGTTCGGTCCCGCCGGAGGACGACGGGCGGCTGGTCGCGGCCCTCCGTGCCGCGCTCGTGGCGACGGGGCCTGCTGCCGGACAGGACGACGGTGCGGGACACGGGCCTTCCAGCGGACGCCAGGATCCCGCGTGATGCGGGTGGTCGCGACCGCGGGTCACGTGGACCACGGCAAGTCCGCCCTGGTCCGGGCGTTGACCGGGCGGGAGCCCGACCGCCTCGCTGAGGAGCGCCGTCGCGGCCTGACGATCGACCTCGGCTACGTGTGGACCGACCTCGCGGTGGACGGCCGCAGCGTCACCGTCGCCTTCGTCGATGTCCCGGGCCACGATCGCTTCCTCACCAACATGCTCGCGGGTGTGGGCGCCGTCGAGGACGTGCTGTTCGTGGTGGCCGCGGACGACGGGTGGTCCGCGCAGTCCGAGGAGCACCTGGAGATCGTGACGCTGCTCGGCCGGCGCATCGTGGCCGCTGCGGTGACCAAGGCCGCTCCCGCGGGCGCCGCCCGGACCGCCGATGTCGTCGCCGAGGTTCGCGACCGGCTCGCGGACGTCGGCCTGACCGGCACCCCGGTGCTCGCCGTGGACGCGCTGGAGCCCTCGGGCCTGGAGGAGCTGCGGGCGGCCCTGGTGGCGGCGCTGGCTCCCGATGGCGCCGGCACCGCCAGCGGCCAGGACGCGGTGCTGTCCTTCCCGCGGTTGTGGGTCGACCGGGTGTTCACCGCCGCGGGCGCGGGCACCGTGGTCACGGGCACCCTGACCAGCGGACGGTTGCAGCGTGGCGGGCAGGTGGCGGTCCTTCCCGGGGGCGTGCGGGGTCGGATCCGGGAGCTCAGGAGCCTGGAGGTGTCCGTCGAGGCCGCGACGGCACCCGCGCGGGTCGCCGTCGCCCTGGCGGGTGTGGACAGCGACCAGGTGGACCGCGGTGACGTCCTGGTCGGCCTCCGTCGTGACGGCGCAGCCGATGGCGTGGCGACGCAGGCACTGGACGTGTCGTTGGTGGCACTGCCCCACGGGGTGGTCGGCAACCGTGGCGCCTGGCAGCTGCACCTGGGTTCCGCCCGACGCGAGGCGCGCGTGCTGCCGCTGCTCGGCGACCTGCAGCCGGGGGAGCACGGCCTGGCACGCATCGAGGTGGAGGTGCCGCTGCCCGCGCGGATCGGCGACCGCTTCGTGCTGCGGGAGGTGGGTCGGCGCCGCACCGCGGCTGGCGGCACGGTGCTGGAGGTCGCGCCACCGCACACGCGGCGCGGGGTGACGGCCCGGCTGGTCCACGCCGAAGCCCTGGAGGAGATCCGCAACGCGCACTCGACCCCCGACCGGGTGGCGGCGGTGGTCGCGCTGCGAGGGGGCGCGGCACGGCTCACGGCCCTGGAGGCGGCAGTGGGCGCTCCGTTGGCGGCCACCCTGGATGAGGGCGGTCCTGTGGCGCAGCTCGAGACGATGCTCGTTGCGCGCGAGCGCCTCGCGGAGTGGGTCACGGCAGCGGCGACCGCCGCGCGTGCGGCACCGACCGTGCCGGCAGTCGACGCCCCGCTCGTCTCCCGGGACCAGTTGGCCGGGGCCATCACCGACCGCGGCTGCCCGACGACGCTGGTCCCTGCCGTGCTCCGCGCGGCCCTCGAGAACGGCGAGGTGGTGGACGTCGGCGGCCGTGTCCTCCACCGGGACCACCACGACACCTACCTCGCCGGGCGCAGCGCCCGGCAGGAGCGCCTCCTGGCGGCCCTCGACGGGCGGGCCGATGCGCCAGGCAGCGCGCACGGCGACGAGCGAGCCGACCAGCCAGGCGACGGGCGAGGCGACGCAGCTGGTCTGGTACTGCTCGACAGCGTCGAGGTGGAGGAGGTCCACGATGTCCCGCGGTTCGAGCTCCAGCCCTTGCTCGACGCCGGGACGATCGTGCAGCGTGACGGTGTGCTGTTCACCCCCGCGACGGTCACCTCGGCGTTGGAGCGACTGGAGGCGGGTCCGGGTGCGGGGAACGCGCCCTTCACCGCCTCCGATGCGCGGCAGGCGTGGGGCCTGACCCGCAAGCACGCGGTACCGCTGCTCGAGCAGTTGCGCGCTGCTGGCCTCACGACCTTCGACGGGACCCACCACCGGCGCAGCACCCGGCACGGTTGAGGGCACGCACCGGGTGCAACCGGTCGGCGTGAACCGCTGCACCGTCCGCCCCCGCTTCCCACCCCGCGCTGCCGCCGCCGCGCCGCAGGGACGGCGCTGCGCCAGCTCTCACCCGTGCCGGGGTCGTTCGCCCCCGTCGATCTCAGGGCCAGGTCCTTCGAGCGCGTCGTGGAGGCTGGCGACCAGGGCGCTGGTGAACCTCGATCGCGTATCGGCGTCGACGAGGTCGAGGGAGAGGTAGGGGTTGAGGTCCTCGAGTTCGACCAGCAGCAGGTGGCCGTCGTGTGTGCGACAGGCGTCGACGCGTTGCACACCGATGTCCAGGGCGTTCCAGTCGACGAAGTGTTGGGCGAAGGCGAGGTCCTCGTCGGTGGGGGTGTAGGGGACGAGCTCCCACCGCCGGTCGCGATCGGGTGCGTAGGTGGCGTAGAGGAACCGCCGGCCGACGAACACGAAGGAGATCTCGTGGACGAGGTCGATGCGTGGCTGCACGAGGCTGCCGTCGAGGTCCACGCCCTCGAGGGAGTCGAGCACCCTGAGCCCGATCGAGTCGGCGCCCAGCATCGGCTTGACGACCCACTGGTCGGCAGCGGGTAGCTGCTCGAGGTCGCTCCGGCGGTCGACCGTGGGGATGACCGGCGCACCCGCGGCCCACAACTCGACCAGGTAGCCCTTGCCCTGCATGTCGCCGCGACCGGTCAGGGGGTTGACCAGCCGCGTGCCGCGGCGGGCAACCTCGGTGCGGAAGGCGTCGTAGGCCGGGCGGTAGTGGATGACGGGACCGCTGTTGCGGACCAGCACGACGTCGAAGGTCGGCAGCAGCGCGGTGGCGTCCAGCGGTGAGCACAGGGCGACGTCGAAGTGCTCCCGCAACGCACCGGAGAGCCACACGTCCTCGTCGCCGTAGCGGCGGCCCCGGGCGGGGTAGCGCAGGTCGGTCACCAGCAGCAGCGCCGGCCGCGTGGGCTGCATGGCCACCCTCCGTCCGTCGGTGCGTGGGCAGCACGATACTCCGGCCAGCGACATCCGAACCCCGGGACCATCCGGCTGCGCCGGCAGCTACGTCGGCGGGGCACTGGCACACTGCCGCGCCGGTCGATGGTGAGTGGTTCCCGCTGTTCCGTACCGCAGGCCCGGGAAGGATCGGTATGCGTCAGAGCGAGACCGCACGGGTCGGGGGAGCGGGCCTCCTGGCGTTGGTGGCGACCTATGGCATCGGTCGCCTCGCCTACGGGTTGTTCGTGCCCACCTTCCGCGAGGAGTTCGGCCTGCCGCTGGATGTACTGGGCTTCTACTCGAGCGCCGCACAGGCTGGGTACCTGGTGGCCACGGTGATCACCGGCGCCGTCACAGCCAGGTTCGGGCCCCGCGTGCCCGTGGTGTCAGGCTGCGTGCTGCTGGCGGTCGGTGCGGCCGTGACGGCATCCGCGCCGGGGCCGCTGCTCCTGGCCGTCGGGGTGATCCTTGCCGGCACGAGCGCTGGTGGGGCGTGGGCACCCTTCTCAGATGCGGTGGCCGGCCAGGTCCCGGCGTCGGGCAAGCGGCGTGCCCTGGCGCTGGTCAACGCCGGATCCCCGGTCGGGTTGATGGTCGCCAGCGCGCTCGTGCTGGCGGCCGGTGACCGGTGGCGGTCGGTGTGGTGGACCTTCGCCGTCATGGGGCTGGTGGCCGCCGCAACGTCATGGAAGGTCCTGTCACCCCAGGGAGTGGGACCCAAGCGCGAACGCCGACGGCCCCCGCCGGGATGGTTCCTCACCCGGCGGTCGGTGCGTCTGTTCGCCGTCGCGCTGGGGATCTCGATCACCTCCGGTGCCTACTTCGCCTACGCACCCGATACCGCACAGGACGCCGGCCTGCCGGTGTGGATCGGGCCGGCGATGTGGGCGACCCTGGGAGCTGCCGGGGCCGCCATCGGTGCCTTCGGCGGCGGTATCGCCAACCGGTTCGGTCTCCGCCGGCCCCTGGCGGTGTTGCTGGCCCTGGTCGGTGGCGCCAGCCTGGTGCTGTTGGCGGCGCCGGGCTCGCTGGTCGCCGCCCTGGCATCAGCAGCGATCTTCGGGATCGGCTTCTCCACCGGCTTCGCGCTCATCGTGATCTGGAGTCAGCAGGTCTTCGACGATCGGCCCACCACCGGCTTCACCGTGACGCTGGTCTTCATCGCGGGCGGCTTCATCGTCGGCCCGAGCGTGTTCGGCGTGTTGGCCACCTATCTGGATCGTCCGGCGGCCCTGCTCGCTGCGGCGGCACCTGCCCTGCTGGCGGCGCTGGTGCGCCCGGCGTACGAGGACCGTCTCGGTCAGCGCGACCCCTGGTAGGCCCTGTCGGGAGCCCCTCCGCCAGGGTCAGCCCCGCCACCAGGGAGCCCCGCCACCAGGGTCAGCCCCGCCACCAGGGTCAGGCCCTCCGGGGACGCCAGCCCGCACTAGCCGGGGCCACGCACGGTCGACGCCTGGCAGGCACTGGCCATGCTCACTCGAAGCTGACGTTGTCGACAAGGTGGACCCCCTTGTCGAGGGTCTTGTGGACCGGGCAGCTTGCGGCGACCTGGGTCAGCCGCTTGCGCTGCGTCTCGTCGAGGTCGCCGCGGATCGTGACCTGGCTGACGATGCGGTCGATGTAGCCGCGCTGGTGTTCCTCGCAGTCGCTGCAGTCGTCGACGTGGATGCGGTCGTGGTCGTAGGTCACCTCGATGCCGTCGACGGCCCACCCCTTGCGTTGGGCGTACATCGACACGGTGATGCTGGTGCAGGCAGCCAGCGCCCCGAGCAGGAGCTCGTAGGGGTTGGGGCCGGTATCCGTACCACCGGCGTCGACCGGCTCATCGGCGGCGAAGGTGTGGCCCGAGGAGGTGCGCAGGTCGACGGCGTAGCCCTCGGAGAGTTCGGCGGTGATGGTGCTCATGGTCGACTTCCTTGGTCGGTGGGTGTGGACGGTACGGGTCCGACCGCAGCCGGGGACGGGCTCAGCAGCGGTCGGTCTCCGTCAGCTCCTCGGCCACCTCGACCAACCGCGTGTAGGCACCCAGCTCGAGGTCGGTGCCGTCTGTTGGACGCCACCTTCTGTGAGGATGCTCGCGTCACGTTTCGCGAGGACGTGATGGTGCCGGAGTGCTCGCCGAGCGAGGTCGGCAGAGGAACCCGGTTCGCACTCTCTGCTGTTGTCTCCCGGATCCTGATCGCTGTTCCCACAGATGGATCGACGAGTGCTGTCTCCGGCACGGTGAGGGTCCAGCCAGCCGCGTGTTCCGAGAGGCGCTGCGGGCGGCGACAGTGCGGTCCTTCGCCGCAAGCACCGTGCTGACGGCTACCGACTCCAGGATCCGAAGACCGAGCTACATCGGCGGTTGGTGCGCGGTTCGGGAACGGTGCGCAGCAGTGGTCCCGTTGGTGCCAGGTGGTCGGCTGTCGTCCACCACTCGCGCGACCCGCACCGGCTCCTGGTCGATCCCTGGGCCAGAGCCCAGGAGATGACCACACCTGGCAGGTCACGCGGCTGCCGGAGCCACTGCCTGGTCGCTTCCTGGGCCAGAGCCCAGGGATCGACCACGCGTCCATCCAGGCGACGGCGGAACGCACCGGGCTGGGCCAGAGCCCAGGCGATGACCACAGGTCGGCCATGCGCCGGTGACGCAGCTGTGCTCTTCGGCATCATGAGGCAGTACACGCAACGCCCGTTGCAGCTACGCAGACGCTGACGTCCGGGTTCCGTCCTCAACGGTGCTCGGCCCGAAGGGCCGCAGTCGAACCGCCGCGAACCAACGCGTGCGGGCCCGCCGGTACCTCACGTTCCTCGTACCTCTCAGGATCATCTCCAGGCGTCCAGAACCGTGCGTGAACACGCCCATCCTGTCCTCGCGCAGCGTGTCGCCGCCGTGCGTTCTCTGGAGCCCGGGTTGGGGGTGTCGCCTGCTACCGCCGCATCGTGATCGCCGGTGCTGCGCTCGTCGCGGTCAGCCGCCCACCACCTCGCTGTCGGGCTTGAAGGCCACCCACACGAACCAGAAGGTGTCGTCGTGGGTCACGGCCTCGAGCTGCTGGCCCTCCAGGGAGCCGTCCAGGGCGCGGCCCCGCAGGTCGAAGGTCGAGCCGCTGCGTTCGTCGACGAACCTGCCGTCCGTGTCAGTGGGTGTGAGGTCCACGGGCTCGCCGTCGAGCTCGGCCACGAAGGCGGCCGTCTGGCCGACATCGCGACCGTCGTCGATCACGGCGGCGTCCAGTGCGGAGGCCTGCCCGGGTGCCCACAGCACCACGATCTCACGCGCGCCCACCGTCACCTCGACGGTGCGTTCCTCGGTGAGTTGGTCGAGGAACACCGCGACGGCATCGTCACCTTCAGCCAGGCCGACCATCCGGGCCATGGCGCTGAAACGGTCATCGAGCTCACCATCGAACAGGAAGGGTGCACGACCCTCCTGGTCGTAGGCGGTGTAGGGGTTGCGGCCGTAGTCGCGGTTGTGGCCGGTGTCGCGGGAGAGCACCTGTGCATCCGGGTGCAGCTCCCGCAGCTCGGCGAAGCCGAACAGCCAGGCCGGTACCCGGGTGAGTTCCGCGCCGAGGAAGCGTTCCCCGATGATCCCCTCACCCTCGAACTGGGTCCACAGGTTGCGGGACTGACGGTCGTACATGACCAGGTTCGACTGATAGAGCCGCCCCGAGGTACCGAAGTCGAGCTCCACCTCGCCGTCCGGGGTGTCGAGGGTGCGCTCGAACACCAGCGCGGAGTTGCACAGGGGGCAGTAGGTCACCACCAGGGGCACGTCCCCGACGACGTCGTTGACGATCTCATGCCAGGTCAGGATCGCCAGGGGGTAGGCGCGCACGTCCTCGTTGACGTCGACGACCATCACCGGGCTCTCGTCCTCGAGCCACTCATCTGCCGCCTCGATGGACTCGTAGACGGGGTCGTCGATCGGGGGGATGCCGTCGGGGGGTGGACCGCCGGCGCGGAGCCGATCGAGGTCGATCGAGGTGGCGGGCTCGCAGCCGTCCACCTGCCAGAAGAACTCCCCCTCCTCGCAACCGACGGACTGCGTGCGGACCTCCACGTCCGCGGTGGCGGTGGCATCGGTCCCCGGGTCCGACCCTGAGTCGGCCTGGGCGGCGTCGTCGGGCGCGTCGTCCGGCGGTGCGCCATCGGTCGCCGTGGGGGCCGCACACGCGGCGGCGATCAGCGCGAGACCGGTGAGCAGGAGCGGTGCACGGCGCATCGCGGGTACCTCCGTCGGTGGGGTCACGGGTGGTGACGTTCGGTGATGGCTGGCGGGGTCGGCTGGTCGCGGTCCGGCGCGTCGGGTGAGGCCGTCACCCGCCAGGGTGGTCGCCCAGAAGAAGACGATGTAGGCCCCCGCCAGGATCAGGATGGTCCCGGCCACGTGGTTGACGTGCTGGGAGGCGGTGCGCAGGCGCGTCACCAGCGCGTGCTTGCCGAAGGCCAGGGCCAGGGTCACCAGCAGCAGGGTGGACATCCCCAGCCCGTAGACGAGGAACGTGGCGACACCGGCGACGAAGCCCAGTTGCGGGATCGTGCCCGCGACCACCATGGCGATCCAGGGCAGGGCGTCGACCATGGCACGCACCCCGAGGGTGATGAGGATGCCGGCCAGGCCGAAGACCAGCAGGAACCCGGCGGAGACCACCGCCCCGACCTGCACCGCCCGACGCACGCTCGCGCCGGTGGTCGTCGGGGCCGTATCTTCGTCCAGGCCCATGCAGGTGGCCAGGTAGGCCGGCAGCATCGCGAAGCCGCACGGGTTCAGGGTGGCGACCAGCCCGGCCGTGAACGCGAAGGCGAAGGGCAGCTCCATCAGCTGACCCCCAGGTGCTCGTCGAGCAACCCGCGGAGCTGCGGCTCGGTGAGTAACAGGGCCGCCACCACCAGGAGGTTGCGCGTCACGGTCCGCACGTTCCACCTCGCTGTCGGGTCGTCTTCCGGGCCGGGTCTGCAGGCAACCGGTGTCCCTGACGGCGCATTCCGCCCTGGAGGGACCGCCACCCCGGATCCTGCAAGGGGCGTGGAGCCGGAAGCTGCCTGCGGGCCGGGCAGTGGAATAGACCCACCGAGGTCGTTGTTCCCCCCGGCATGTCCGCAGATGAGCGCGCCCACATCAGGGACCGACCGGCGTCGTCCGAGCGCGGTCTCCAGCAGCGGTTCCGCGAGCAGGTGCTCGTGGAACTGCCGGTGCTGCTGCGGGTGGCACGCCGGATGACCCGCGACGCCGCCGACGCGGAGGATCTGGTCCAGGACACCCTCGTGCGTGCCTACCGGTCCTTCGACCGCTTCGACGGCCGTTACCCACGCGCCTGGCTGCTCACGATCCTGCGCAACACCCACAGCAACCAGCTGCGCAAGCGTCGCCCGGACCTGATGGACGACGAGGTGGCGGGGCGGCTCCCCGATCGCGGTCCGGGCGGACGGGTCGACGGTGTCGCCGAGGCCGCCTTCCACGACGACCTCGATCCGGTGGTGCGCAGCGCCCTTGCCGGGTTGTCGGCCAAGCACCGGGCCGTGGTCGCCCTGGTGGACATCGACGGGCTGACCTACAAGGAGGCGGCTGAGATGCTGGAGGTCCCCGTCGGCACGGTGATGAGCAGACTGCACCGTGCCCGAGCCAAGGTGCGTACCCACCTCGAAGCCCACGGGATCACGGGGGTGCAGCGATGAAGCGCTTCCGCCGCCGACCCCCGCTGGACGTGTCCGCTGAACCCGACTGCCACGAGGTCGCCGAGGTGCTCCAGTCCTACCTCGATGGTGAGCTGGCCGAGCGCGACGCCGGCCGGGTCGCCGAGCACCTCGAGCACTGCCAGAGGTGCGAGATCGAGGCGGCCACGGTGCAGCAGGTGATCGCGGCGATCCAGCGCCAACGGCCGGTCCTCGACGACGCCACCGTCGGCCGTCTGACCGGGGTCATCGACCAGCTCACCCGGCCGGACGAGCCGCCGCGTCCGCCATCGTGAGTACCGGCCCCGTGCGCGGCGGTGAGGCGGCTGCGGGCCAGCGGCGCGGGCTGCTCCTTGCACGGCTGACCCACCCGGGTCTCCGGGCGGCGGCGCTGGTGCCGATCGTGGTGGTGGCGACCGTGGCCGGTGTGCGCTCCGAGGGCATCGGGGTGGAGCCGCTGCGCGCCGCCTTCGACGGGCTCGGGCTCCTCGGCCCCGTGGTGTTCGCCGCCGTCTACGCGGTGGCGGCCGCGTTGCTGGTCCCGGCCTCCCCCTTCACCGTGGCGGCCGGGCTGCTGTTCGGCCCGGTGCTCGGCAGCGCCACGGCCCTGGCGGGTGCCACCGTCGGCGCGACGGGTGCCTTCCTGCTCGGGCGTGGGCTCGGACGTGAGGCGGTGGAGCGGTTCGGCGGGCGCCGGGTTGCCGCGCTGGATCGTCACCTGGCCGAGCGGGGCTTCGTCTCCCTGCTGCTGGTGCGCCTGGTGCCGTTGTTCCCCTTCAACCTCGTCAACGTGGGCTCGGGCGTCACGGGCCTCGCGCTGCGTGACTACGTGCTGGCCACGGCCGTCGGCATCATCCCTGGCACGATCGCCTTCGCCGCCCTCGGCGGCACGATCGAGGATCCGACCTCGCCCGCCTTCCTGGCCGCGATCGCGCTGTTCCTGGTGGTCACCGTGGGCGCCGGTCTGGCGGCGCGTCGCATGCGCGCCTCGGATCCGGCCGTCGCGGGAGACGTCTGAGAGGGGTGGCGCTGCGGGGCTGGTGGGGGATGTGTCTTGCCGCGGCGCCGGTGGGGGGTGGCGCAGTGGCGCCGGTGGGGGTGTGTCGCGCGGTGGCTCAGCGGTAGCGGTTCAACCAGCCCTCGTCGATGCGGTGCTTGAGGCGCAGCGCCCCTGGTCCGGGCATCCAGGCCCGGCCACGGGTGGCCAGCGCCGTCCCACCGCCCACGTCCAGGATCTGCAGCGCCCGTCGTTGCGGGCGGTAGCGCGGCAGCGGCCGGCCTGCGGCCAGAGCCTGCAGGCTCGCCACCAGAACCGGACCCTGACGTACCCCGTGGACGCCGATCCGCGGGAGCGGACGGGGGGTGAACAGTGCGCAGTCGCCCACGGCGTACAGCGTCGCCTGGTCGCGGTGGTGCAGCTCGGCGGTGACGGGGATGCCCTGCGCGTGGCCGAGCCCCGGGGTGGTCGCAAGGGGTGGCGCCGCCAGGCCGGTGGCGATCACCGCGGCCTCGTGGTCCCTGCGGGTGCCGCCGACGACGAGGTGGTCGGTGTGTACCGCCGTGACGTGGGCGTCGGTACGCACCTCCACACCGCGGCCGTGCAGCAGCCGTGCCAGCCAGCGCTGGGCGCCGGCGGGCAGCCCTGAGCCCGGCGCCGGACCCCGCTCCAGGACGGTCACCTGGAGCCGGTCACCGCAGCGGTGGGCGAGCTGGCCCGCCAGCTCCAGTCCCGTGGGTCCGCCGCCGACGATGCTGACCCGTGCGCCCGCACCCGCGGGCAGCTCCGCGAGCCAACGCGCCATCCCCAGCAGCCGGTCGAAGGGCTTGACCGTCGCCACCTCGGCGTCCACCTCCATGCCGTCGGTGCGCACCACGCTGCCGAGGTTGAGCGAGGCGACGTCGTAGGCGAGTTCGACGCCGTCCTCCAGGGTGAGCTGACGTCGCGTGGGATCCACGGCGCGGACACGGGTCACGTGGTGGTGCACGCCCCGACGTCGTGCGAGGGCTCCCACGTCGATGCTGGCCTCCGCGAGATGGCGTTCGCCGGCCGCCACCGCCGTGGCCATCCCGCTGTAGACGAAGCTGGCCGGCGCCACCAGGGTCAACTCGACCCCGGCCGCGCGCAGGCGCGGCGCCTGATCGAGCACGTGGAGGTGGGTGTGACCAGCCCCCACCAGGACCACATGAAGGCGGTCGGCGGTGGGGGATCCTCGCTGGGCGGTCACCGGGTGCTCCTCCTGGTGGCAGGGACGGTTCGGCGTGCGTGCGGTCTGCGTCCGCGTGCCTGCGGTTGCGTGCGTCGGTGTGCGGGTCGGGCGCAGCTGCGGTCCGGGCACCGCGGTCTGTGGCTTCGGGCTTCGGCAACCCGCCGTGGTGTGTCCTGCTTCCGCCGCCGGTGGGGACGGAAGCTGCCGGCCGCGGCACGGGTTCGTCACGGTGGGCCGGCGGCCCCTGCAGCGCCGAACTGCACGGCGACGACCGCCACGAGCGGACCGCCACGACCGCCACCGCCACCGCCACG
>LKMJ01003493.1_pt1 | contig 14623 bp, 12 predicted proteins | sample 643391 | NCBI WGS metagenome assembly LKMJ01 (sample SAMN04112250, study PRJNA286221) | soda lake metagenome | biome: soda lake; feature: Kulunda Steppe; material: water; isolation source: sample PL-Br10 brine of Picturesque Lake | place: Russia: Kulunda steppe | collected 2010-07
CTGCTGACCGGGCAGTTTCCCCACGGCCACGGAATGCTCAACAACAGCCACGAGGGGGATGCGATTCGGCCGAACCTGCCCACGACGATACCGACGTTCTCAGAACAGCTTGCGAGCCACAGCGAGTACGAACTCACCTACACGGGCAAGTGGCACGTCGGCCGCGACCAGACACCCGAAGACTTCGGCTTTGCGTATCTCGGTGGGAGCGACGACCATCACGACGACATCGACGACGCGTTTCGGGAGTACCGCCAGCGACGGGGGACACCGATCGACGATGTCGAGTTCGAAGAAGCCGTCTACACCGGCGGCGGTGAGGGGACGTTCGTCGCGGCGAAAACGCCCGTCGACGTCGAAGACACGCGCGCGTACTTTTTGGCCGAGCGGACGATCGAGGCGATCGAGGCCCACGCGAGTGGCGATCGGGACGGCCCCTTTTTCCACCGGGCGGATTTCTACGGGCCACACCATCCGTACGTGGTTCCCGAGCCGTACGCATCGATGTACGACCCCGACGCGATCGAGCCTTGGGAGAGCTACGCGGAGACGTTCGACGGCAAGCCCCAGGTTCACGAGAACTTCCTCACGTACCGTGGTGTCGATGGATTCGACTGGGAGACGTGGGCAGACGTGATCGCAAAGTACTGGGGGTTCGTGACGCTGATCGACGACCAGCTCAGACGGATTCTCGATGCGCTGGAAGCACAGGATGTGGCCGACGAGACGGCCGTGATCCACACCAGCGACCACGGCGATTTCGTCGGCGCCCACCGCCAGTTCAACAAGGGGCCGCTGATGTACGACGACACCTACCGGATCCCGCTGCAGGTGCGCTGGCCGGGGGTCACTGAGCCGGGATCGGTCTGTGACCAGCCGGTCCACCTCCACGACCTGGCACCGACGGTTCTCGATATGGCCGACGTTCCGGTGCCGGAGACGATGCACACTCGCAGTCTCCGCCCGTTGCTCGCCGGCGAGACGCCGGCCGACTGGCCCGAGTCGACGTTCTCCCAGTACCACGGCGAGGAGTTTGGCCTCTACAGCCAGCGGATGGTCCGGACCCAGCGGTACAAATACGTCTACAACGGCCCCGACATCGACGAACTGTACGACCTCGATCGAGACCCGGCCGAACTGCAGAACCTGATCGACCATCCCGACTACGCAGCGACCCGATCGGCGTTGCGAGAGCAACTCGTCGACTGGATGCAAGCGACTGACGATCCGAACCGGGAGTGGGTGTCCAGCGTGCTTGGGGGCGGGCGAGCCACGTAACAGTAGCACTGGTCCAACCGTCGACGTGTGAGTCGAATTCAGCGTAACGGAAGCGTACGTTTACAGTCTTCAGGGAGTTACGCTCCAGTATGAACACTGATACACGCAACGTGGAGGGGGGTCGATGACTGCAGACGGCTCAGCCGATCGATCGGGCTCCAGCGATGCCGATCGGTACGCAGAGATCGCAGACGCGCTCGAAGAGCTGGTCATCGAGTTGCGCGACGAGCCGGTCAAAGGGTCGCGACTCGAAGGGTTGTTCGACGAAGTGAGCTCAAGTGACCCCCAGATCTGGAACACCGCGACGGCGTTTATCGACGTCGAGGATGGCGAGGCAATCGTCACGGACGAGTCCAAACTGGCACAGGGCAAGTGGGCACCAGAGATCGTTGAGGACTGTGATACGATGATCACGCTCGATATCGAGTACGGAATGATGCCTGACGATTTCAAATACGCTGCCGGAAAGCGGCTAAGCCAGCGAATCGAGGAGTTTCGTGAACGGGCTGAAGCGGCCCGAGAAGCCGAAACAGACGAGTAGTTAGCGACCGCATCAGACCGGTCACGCGGTGCCGATCGGTTCTCGCTCGAACGCGCCTGATCGGTTCACGACTCGATTTCGATCGGTTCTCGCTCGAACGCGCCTGTCTCCTCGTGGTTATCTGTTGCCGTCCGCCATCGCCACGAGCCGACCGCGAGTGGGTCGAGCGAGACGATCACGTACGATCGATCGGGCCACGTTGCCTGTGCGTTGTCGGTCGCACTCGGCTCTGGCGGGCCACGGGGATGGGAGTGATAGAAGCCGACGATCGCTTCGCCGCGCGCTTCGATCGACTCGAAGATGGCGAGCTGGTCTTCGGGGTCGATCCGGTAGCGTGTTCGTGGCCGGTCGGCGACGTTTTCTGCAGGGTACTGCGATCGGACGACGCTTTGGCCGATCGGTTCATACGAGCCGCCGAGAACGCCGCAGCTCTCCTCGGGAGCACTCTCGCGGGCGCGATCGACGATCGCATCACGGATCGACGACGGGAGGACGATCACGGGTTCGAGTCAGCTTCTGTCCGCGGCGTGGTCGCCGTCACCGTCGCTGAGCCGTCATCTGAACCGATCGCATCAAACGGGACTGCAACGTCTCGATCGGGTCGATGGAACCGATCGGGGTGGACGATGCCGGCGATCGCCGCAAGCGTCTCGACCAGCCGCGGGCCAGGTCGGTTGAGATACTGGTCGCCGTCGAGTGCCCAGACCCGCCCCGTCTGGACTGCGGTAAGCTCCTCCCAGCCCGGCCGTTCGGTGAGATCGTGCCGGTTTGTGGCGGTCTGGTCGAGGTCGAAGCCACAGGGGGCGACGATCACGATCTCGGGATCGTACTCTCGGATTTCGGTCCACTCTCGCGGTCGCGATCGGTCGCCGACGGCTGCAAGGCCGTACTCGCCGCCGGCCCACGTCACCAGTTCGGCAGTCCAGTGACCGGCGATCATAACGGGGTCAGTCCAATCGAAGATCGCGACACGCGGGCGATCGGCGGACCCGATGTCGGCTGTTCGCGCTCGTATGTCGTCGATTCTGGCTTCGAGCTGATCGCGGACGGCACGTGCGCGGTCGACCCGATCGGTCGCTCGCCCGAGCCGATCGAAATCGTCGAGCACGTCGTCGACGCTGTGGGGGTCCGTGGTGAGGACTGCTGGCTCCGCCTCGATCGTCTCGATTGCGTTGGCGACGACGACCTCGTCGACTGCACAGACGTCACACATCCCCTGCGTGACGATCAGGTCCGGATCGAGCGAGTCGAGCGTCTCGGTGTCGATATCGTAGATGCCGTCACCACTCTCGGCCGTGTCGAGGACCTGCTGGTCGATTTCGCCGCTTGAGGCGCTGTCGGTATCCGTGAGTCGCGATCGCGTAATCGAGGGCACTGTCTCGACTCCGGGTGGGTAATCACACTCGTGTGAGACGCCGACGGGCTCGATGCCGATCGCGGTGACGAGTTCGGTTGCAGAAGGAAGCGTCGTGACGATTCGCATACCCGTGGTACGGGCTGGGGGATCAAAAACAGCGGCGTAATGAGCAGTCGCCGTCTTATTAGTGTCCGTGGTTACCGCCGATCGCCTGCTGGGTCGTCACTGCCGTCAGTCGATGGCTGGTCGTCATCGCTCGTCTCGGTCTCCGACCCTGTTTGCGCTGCATCGATATCGATCTCAGTGCTCGATCGGGAACGGACGCCGGCAGCCGATCCGGACCCGTCGATATCGAACTCGTCGGTTTCCAGTGGAGCCCCATCCGCTTCGATCTGTCCGTCGGTGATCTCGATACTAATACCGTCGGTGCTCGGCTCGCGGCCAACCAGTCGGTTGCTCGCCGTCTCGACCTCACGGTTGACCGCCCAGATGAATCGTAGCACGGATTCGAGTTCGGTGCCGGCCTGATTGATCGTCCGATCGCCGGAGATCGTGCCAAGGCTCGGGGCACTTTCGGGGTGAAGATACTGGATCGGGTGATCGGCTGGCACCTCCTGTAAGTCGAGGTCGAACGACCAGACATAGGGGAGCAACTGGACGGCATACCCCTGTGGTTTCGGTGCCTGCCGTCCCGCAACGGTCAGTGCGAGATTGACTGCTGGCGACGCCGCGTCGGTATCGAAGTAGAGTCCGTCGACGCCGGGAATCGAGAATCTCATGCGTGAACGTGTATCCAGCACAAAAAGAGACTCACGGTGGCACGCGCAACCTCTTAAAAACTATCCGCGAACTTATCCCGCCGGTTGACATCGATCGCGCTCAGACTCGATCCCTCGCGAGTGGCGGCGAAGACGATCGCGTCGGCCACTTCTTCGGGTTCGCTTGCCTCTCCGGGTTCGAACGCCTCGGCGAAGGTGCGGCCGTCGGTCGCCTCGAACTCCGATCGGACTTCGGCGGGGTTGACGACGGTGACACCGACGCCGTCGTCGCCGACCTGTGCGGCGACGCTTTTGGCGAAGCCCCGGACCCACCACTTCGAGGCGGCGTAGACGGGGTTGAACGATCGGGGATACTGGCCGGCGAAGCTCCCGAGAAAGATCAGGTGGCCGCCGGACTCGCGGACGTGGGGAATCGCCGCCCGCGTCGCATAGAAGACGCCGTCGACGTTCGTCTCCTGCATCGTCTCGTAGTCATCAGTCGCCATCGTCTCGACGTCGCTGCCACGGGCGAGTCCGGCGTTGTTCACCAGTACGTCGATCCCGCCGAAGCGATCGACCGTCTCGTGGATCAACGTGTCGACGGCGGCCTCCTCGCGAACGTCGGTCGGAACGACTAGCGTCTCGACGCCGTATTCGTGCTCGATCTCGTCGGCAAGTGTGTCGAGTCGGTCTTCGCTGCGGGCTGCGAGAACGACGTTCGCCCCGTTTGCCGCGAGTTTTCGAGCCGTCTCCGTCCCGATTCCTGCGCTTGCGCCAGTGACGATCGCCGTCTGTCCGTCGAGTGACTGGGTGGCCATGCGTTCGACGACGGCTGCATCCCCCTAATGCGTTCTGGCGTGGCCGCCAGAGCGGATCGATCGCCACGACGGCGTGACACTGGTCGGTACCGATCGCTACTGGTACCCGTCGAGATCGTACAGTTCGCCGTACTTCGATTCGACGTATTCGAGGAAGTAGTCCGCCGTGAGTCCCTCGCCGGTCGCTCGCTCGATCAGCGCTGGCGTGGTGTACTGCTTGCCGTGCTGGTGGATGGTTTCCCGGAGCCAGCCGTTGAGATCGTCGAACTCGCCGTCTCGGATCCGATCGTCGAGCGAGCCGAGGTCGTCTTCTGCAGCCGCGTACAGTTGGGCAGCGAGCACCGATCCGAGCGAGTACGTCGAGAAGTAGCCAAAGGAGCCGTGTGACCAGTGGATATCCTGGAGACAGCCCTCCGCGTCGGTTTCGGGTCGAACGCCGAGATACTCCTCGTACTTGTCGTTCCAGACTGCTGGCACCTCACTCACGTCGAGGTCGCCCGAAATCAGGTCGCGTTCGATCTCGAAGCGGATCACGATGTGGAGGTGGTAGGTGAGTTCGTCGGCCTCGACGCGGATGAGATTGTCGTCGTAGACCTGATTTGCGGATTCGTAGGCCTCCTCGGGTGTGACCGAGTCGAGGGAGGGAAACCGCTCGCTGGCGATCGGCAAGAACAGCTCCCAAAAAGGCCGCGATCGGCCGACGTGGTTCTCCCAGAGACGCGACTGGGATTCGTGGACCGACAGATCGCGGGCCTCTCCGAGTGGGGTCCCATACCCCTCATCTGGCAGCCCGAGGGTGTAGTTGGCGTGGCCAAACTCGTGGATCGTGGAGGTGATCGAGCCGAGTAGGTCCTCGGGTTCGAACCGGGTTGTCACGCGGGCGTCGAACTGCGTGCCAGAGGAGAACGGATGTGGGGCAGTGTCGAGACGGCCCCGTGACCAGTCGTAGCCAAGTGAGTCGAGGACGTCGCGAGCCAGCGCTTCCTGATCGGCGTCGTCGAACGTGCCCGAAAACGCATCAGTGGTGAGCTCGACGTCTGCGTCGTCGATCGCGTCGATTAGCGGAACCAGCTCGTTGCGAAGCCGTTCGAGGACGCGTTCGGCCGTGTCGAGGTCGAGATAGGGCTCGTAATCGGCAAAGAGGACGGCGTAGGGGTCGGCGTCGGGGTCGATATGCTCGGCGTACTCGCGTTTGAGTTCGACCAGCCGTTCGAGCGTCGGCGCAAAGTGGTCGAAGTCGTCCTCTGCTTTTGCCTGCTTCCAGACCGGGTGGGCGTTGGCGGTTGCCTCCGAAATCTCTTCGACGAGTTCCTGTGGCACGCTCGTCTCCCGATCGTACGTGCGCCGAACCTCACGGACGACGGCGGCCTGCTGGTCGTCGAGGTCGGCAGCCTCGAGTTTCTCAAGCAGGGCTCCGGTCTCGTCGGCAGTCAGCAGTTCGTGGCTGATCGAGGAGAGTGTCGAAAGCTGCTGTGCGCGGGCGGGTGTCCCCTCGTCTGGCATCACGACCTCCTGGTCCCAGCGCAGGATGCCGGCCGCGTTGCCGACGTTCGAAAGTCGGGTGATGCGGTCTTCGAACGCCTGGTACGTCTCGTCGTGCTCCGTTTGGGCCTGATCCGTCGCCATTGTCTACTATTGCCGAACCAGCGATATCAACGTCGTGGTAACCACTGCGTTCTGCCGTTTGCTACTGATCGCGGCTGCGTTCCGATCGGGGCTGTCTTCCGATCGGCTGGCACAAATTTATCGGCCCGGGAACAGTAGCGACAGTAATGGGATTCTTCGAAACGCTCGGTCGCAAGGTCGGCGAGGTGACACACGAGGCGAAGCAGACGGCTGCCGAACAGGCGACCCACGGCTGTACGGACTGTGGCAAGCGACTGTATACGGACCAGTCGTCGTGTCCGGAGTGTGGCTCCGAAGCGATCGTCGAGATCGAAGGATCTGACTCCGAACACGATCGATCGACGGATGAGACTGACGCTGATAGCTCGACGGACGGGGCCGAACACGATCGATCGGCGGACACCCAGCACTGATCAGCCCAGCCACGCGTCGACAGCCCGTCGGTAGATCGTCAGACACCGCTCTACGACCTCGATCGAGACGCTCTCTGTGTCGGTATGGGCCTCACCGGGTTCGGCCGGGCCACAGACGACACACTCGGTTCCAGCAGACGCGAGCCAGCCGGCGTCGGTTGCGTGGGGTTTCGTCACGAGTTCAGGTGAGCCCGTTTGGGCTGTGGCTGCAGCGTTGCGGACCGTCTCCGTGAACACCTCGTCACCACACCGCATCGGCGGCAGATCCTGATCGACGGTCCACTCGACGCCGGGAATCGCTTCGACCCGATCGATCGGTGCGCGCTCGCCGGGGACGGTCCGTTCGTCGACAGTGATCGTACAGCGATCGGGGACGACGTTCCATGCGGTCCCGCCCTCGATTTCGGTGACGACGACGCTTCCAGTCATGATCGTTCCAGCCACCTCGATCGAGGGAGGGTCGATGGTGCGGACCAGATCGACGGCGTCTGTCGCCCGATAGATCGCGTTCTCCCCGGCTCCGTGTTCGCTGGCGTGGGCTGACTCGCCGTGTGCCGTGATCGTACTGCCGCGTCGGCCCTTGTGGGCGACGGCAACGTCAGTAACGCCCGGTGCGGAGTAGCCAGTCGATCCCTCGCCGACGATGGCGTACTCGGGTGCAAACCCCTCGTCGATCGCGTGGCGTGCGCCGACGCCGCCGACCTCCTCGCCGACGAAACTCGCGAAGACGAGTTCCCCACCCCGATCGTCTCCGGCGGTCACCAGTTCGCGATCGGCCGCGCTGAACGCGAGCATCGCTGCTGCGACAGCGCCTTTCATATCTGCTGTGCCACGGCCATAGAGCCGACCGTCGCGCTCTGTAACGGTGTAGGCCTCGCCGCCGTCGCGTACCTGTGACGGCGCTGGCTCGACGACATCGTGGTGGCCCACCAGCGCCAGCGTCTCTGCTCCCGTTCCCGTTCGGGCGATGACGTTTCCGACCGCATCGCGCCGGACCGACGCCGCAGTGTGCTCGCGGAGCCACGCCTCGATCCGATCGCCAACGGCCCGTTCGTCCTCGTGGCTCGGAATCGAAACGAGTTCGCGCGTCAACTCGACGACAGACATACGAACCGATCGGCGCGCCAGCACCGTGACTGTACCGACGGATCGAATTGTCAGCAGGTCACGGTCGCGCGTTCCGTGGCCGTCGGCTCGCCGGTCAGCCCCGTCGGCTCGATCGGCTGGTCGACGGCGAGTACCGTCACCGAACTGGCGTCGGGGGTTCGATCACAGAAGTAGCCTGCCAGCGACTCGTACTGAACCGTCGACGCGCTCGTCAACTCCGAGCCGTAGCGTTTCCAGAGCACGGTCGGATACGTCTCTCTGACATCCGGTGGCCGATCGGTTGTCACTGCACCGCCGGAAATAGCGTCCGTGCGCTCGCCGTCGTCGTGTTCTGCCGCGACGACGATCCAGTCTGCCGTCGCGGGTGGGTTCGGGGCGAAAAACGACCAGCTAAACTCGTCCGGGTTGGCGTCGAACTCGGTGTCGGGTGCGTCGACGACGCCGATCGTGATCGCGTGCCAGCCAACCATCGCGACCAGAAACGAAACGAGAACGACGCCGGAGAGCGCGGATATCGCCGATCGTGGAACGACCGGGCTCCGTTCAGTAGCTCCCTCGTCAGCGAGACGAGAGCCGGGACCGTCGGCAATTCGGGCGTCGGGGTCGTCGGCAAACCACGAGCCGAGCCGCCGATCGATCGCAGCCGTCGGCAGCCGTGTGTCGACTCGATCCCAGACGGCGGTGGGCACAAACAACGCGAGTCCGGCGACCATCACGAGCGGGAACACGCCAAGGCGCATCGTCAACGCCATTCCGAGCTGTGCGCCGACGAAGACTGCAACCAGCGCGATCCGGAGCCGGCCAGTGGTGATCGGTAACAGTACTGCCGCCGAAAGCGTCCCGATCCAGAGCCAGTTGACGGCGACGAGCACCGACGTGGCGTCTGCGAGTACCGGCCCGAGAAACCAGAGAAACCGATCGAGTTGGAATATCTGTGGCACCGCTGTGCCGTTCATCCACGCCTCGCTCTGAAACTTCAGGACGGCGTTCATCGCGTAAATCAACGCGATGTGGAGGACGAGCGTGGCCGTCCCGATCGACAGCACCCGATCGGCGGCGGTGTCGAGACCAGTGGTTCCGTCTAGATTTCTGTCCACCGCAGTCGCCGATCGCCGATAGGCATCGATCGACCACCGGGAGCCGAGCGGCACGAATAACCCCACCAGACAAACGGAGAGCAAGATCGTGTCGCCGCCGTTCAACACGAGTGGGTTTCGCGCCTGCAGCGATGCCAGCAGAACGACCGAGAGCGCCAGCGCCAGCCGAGTACGGTAGCCGACGACCACCGCAAGCGCAACACCGGCGGCGATCGCGACCAACAGCCCCTGATACCACAGGGCCCCAGACAGCGCGTGAAGCGACCACGTTGCAAACATCGGGAACTCCGCTTCGAGGACCGATCGCGGCAGAACACCGCTGTCAGTGTAGAACGTCTGCAGATCCGGCAGCCGGTAGACGAGAAGATCAGCGAGAAGCAACAGGCCAACCCCAATACGGAACGCAGCCAGCGCTCGCCGATCGATGCCGAGTCGGGGCTTCAGTCCCGTTCGGAGGCGAGCAAGCGATCGGTGGCGAGATGGGGGCCCGATCGGCATACAGCAGTGTTCGGAGTCGTCGATATCAGCGTTCGGATTTCCTCACCGAATCTGTTCGTAGATCGGTGGCTCGTCATCTTCCTCTGCGGTGAGGCGTTCGACACTCCGTCTGACCTCTCGGAGGCTCGCGGTCTGCTCTTCGCTTGCGGCGGCGACCGACTCGGCTGCGGTGGCGACCTGATCGGCCGACGTAGCGAGGCCGTCGACCGAGTCAGCGATCGTCTCGATGCTGTGGGCTTGCTGGTCGGTCGCTGCTGACACGTCGTCCATCCCAGTGGCTGTCGACTGGGCAGCCTCGTGAATCTCGTCTAAGGAGTCGACCAGCTCACGAATCTGGTCTGCGCCGGTATCGACCCGATCGACCGTCTCGTCGGTCGTCTCGATCGTCTCGGCGGCGTCGGTTTTGACATCTTCGGCGATCCGTTCGATCGTCCGGAGGTCCGACTGTGTCTGTGTCGCGAACTCGCTGACTTCTTCGGCGATAACGGTGAGTGGGCCGCTCGTTCCACCCGACCCCGGTGTGCGCGAGGCCTCGATTCGCGCATTTTTCGCGAGGACGTTCGTTCGCTGTGCGAGGTCGTCGAGACGCTCAACGATGGTATCGATTTCGTCGATTCGGTCTTCCAGCGAGGCCACTGCTGTCGAGACATCGTTGACCGCCGTCTCGATCTCGTCGAGTTCGTCTAAGGTTTCGTCGGCCGTGTCGACGCCAGAAGCCGCGCGCTGTTCGGTTCGCTCACTCTGCTCGCGGACCTCGCTGGTCACGCTCGCGACTTCCTGGGTTGCTGCGCTGACGTCGCTTATTTCGCTGGCTGCCTCGTCGACAGCCTCGGCCTGTGTCGACGTCTGGGTACTGATCGCCTCTGCCCGCTTTGCAACCGTCTCACTCGCCGTATAGAGTTCGTCGATCGGGACCTGCACGTCGGCTTCGACCTCCTGGGCCAGCTGTTTGCGCCGCTCGATCGAGTCCTCGAGTTGCTGGGCATACGAGTCGACGTAGGTGTCGGTTGCAATCTGCATGTCGAGGTTGATGATCCGAAGCAGTGCGAGGACATCCAACATTCCGTCATCGATCGCCCCTCGAACTGCCTCCTCGAACGACTCGTCGATGCCCTCCTCATCGTCGCCGCCACCGAAGCCGAGTGCCGTCGCAAACCGGCCGATTCCACCCTCTTGCTCGTCGCGTTCGTCGGCCCACTCTTCGATCGCTTCGACGACCTGATCCTGGACGCGCTCGTCCAGTCGAGACATGATAAGATCGTAATACACGCCGTACTGCCCGATGTACTGTTTCAGGGGCATATCCAGTATCTCGTGCAGTTTGCCGATCCGGGCCCGGTTTTCGAAGTAGCTCCGATCGTAGTCGCCGGTCGAAAGCGAGATGAGATACGCCTGCTGGGTCTCTTTTAATGCGTCAACACCTTTTGGCGATCGGCTGATGACGTCGACTGCCTCCTCGAACTGCAGAATGTTCTCGTAGAAGTCGTCAGCGATCTGTTCGCTGTTCGCTCGCATCATCGGTTCGAGATCGTCGAGTCGTCGCTCGTCGTCCTCTCCGAACCCAATAAACTCCTTTCGCCACTCGATATCGTCTTCGTCCAGTCCAATCCGCTCGACAAGTTCGTTGACATCAAGGAACGGGTTCAGTCCACCGCGGCCGAACGACGCATCAGGATCCATACCTGCCCATGATTATTAGTTCCCCTAATACGTTGTGGGCGTTCCCGCCGAACTGGAACACGTTATGTATCCGCCGACGGGAGAGTGTGTGAACACCCTTATGAACGTACGTACCCCAGTTCGGGTATGAACGTCGTGCCGGATACGAGCGTGGTCATCGACGGCCGCGTTTCGGCGACGATAGTCGATGGGCAGTTCGAGGGAGCGACGATTTCGGTGCCGGAAGCCGTCGTCGCAGAGCTCGAAGCGCAGGCAAACGACGGAATCGAGAGCGGCTGGGACGGCTTAGAAGAGCTCCAGGCACTCGCCGACCTCGCCGACGACGGCACCATTTCGCTCGAATACGTCGGCGATCGGCCGTCGGCGATCGAGCGCGGCCACGCCTCCGAGGGCGAGATCGACGCCCTCATTCGCGACATCGCCGAAGAGCTCGGAGCCACTTTCATGACCAGCGATGTCGTGCAGGCGGAAGTCGCTCGGGCGAAAGGCCTCGACGTCGAACACGTCTCTCCAGAGGTTCGTGAGGTCGGCACGCTTGCGATCGAGGACTTTTTTGACGAGACGACGATGAGCGTCCACCTCAAAACCGATACCGTGCCGATGGCCAAACGCGGCGAGCTCGGCGAGATGCGGTATGAGCCCGTCGGTGACGAGCCAAGCGACGAGGAGACGATGGACGAGTGGGCCCGTGAAGTCGTCGACAGCGCCAAGGAAGCGCCGGGTGGCTTTATCGAACTCTCCGAACCCGGCATGACGATCGTCCAGTTTCGGGATTACCGGATCGCGATCGGCCGGCCGCCGTTTTCGGATGGGATCGAGATTACGGCCGTCCGGCCGATCGCACAGACGGATATCGAGGATTACGAACACGCCGACGAGCTCAAAGATCGGCTTCTCGAACGCCAGCGTGGCGTACTCATTTCGGGCTCGCCCGGAGCCGGCAAGTCGACGCTCGCCCAGGCCGTCGCGCGGTATCTCAACGACAACGAGTACGCGGTCAAGACGATGGAGAAACCGCGTGACCTGCAGGTCGGCCCCGAGATCACCCAGTACACCGAACTGGGCGGTGAGATGGCAAAAACCGCAGACGCCTTGCTGATGGTCCGGCCGGATTACACCATCTACGACGAGGTGCGAAAGACCAACGATTTCGAGGTGTTTGCGGATATGCGACTGGCTGGCGTCGGCATGGTCGGCGTCGTCCACGCCACCCGTCCGATCGACGCCCTCCAGCGGCTGATCGGCCGTGTCGAACTGGGAATGATCCCACAGATCGTCGACACCGTCGTCTACGTCGAAGCCGGCGAAATCGCGAAAGTCTACGACGTGAAAACCGAGGTCAAGGTCCCAGCCGGACTCACCGAGGAAGACCTCGCCCGGCCGGTCATCCTCGTCACCGATTTCCAGACCGGCGAACCCGAGTACGAAATCTACACCTTCAACCGCCAGGTCGTCACCGTCCCCCTGACCGACGAGGAGGGCGGCCCCACGAACGAGTCGGGTGTCGACCGCATCGCCAAACAGGAGATCGAACGCGAGATCCGATCGATCGCCCGCGGCCACGTCGATGTCCAGCTCAAGAGTCAGGATACGGCGGTCGTCTACGTCGAAGAGAACGATATCTCGAACGTGATCGGAAAAGGCGGCGGCCGGATCACGGATATCGAAAACCGGCTGGGGATCAATATCGATGTCCGGACGCATGACGAGAATCCGAACTACGGCGCGGGTGGCACAAGCGGTGGCGGCGGTGCCAGTGGCCAGCCCGGCCAGATCGTCCAACCCGAGATCACCTCCCGACACATCGTCATCCCCGTCGACGGCAATCACGGCGAAACCGTCGAAGTCCAGGCCAGCGGCAACTACCTGTTTACCGCAACGGTGAGTCGCGGGGGCGAGATACAGGTTTCACGTGGAAGCGCGATCGCCGACGAGCTAGAGCGGGCGATCGATCGGGCGGATCCGATCACGGTCGTTCCATCATGAGAACTGGTTGTCACCGCGAGTGAACGGCGTGAGCGAGCGGCTTTTTGGTGCAGATTTTTGTGCGAGCGGTCGCGAAGCGACCCGAGTGGAAAAAGGTGCGTGCGCGAGATCCAGGTTTCACGTGGAAGCGCGATCGCCGACGAGCTAGAGCGGGCGATCGATCGGGCGGATCCGATCACGATCGTTCCATCATGAAAACTGGTTGTCACCGCGATCGATCGGGCGGATCCGATCACAGCACGGACAATCGCGATCCGTCGCTGGTTCGGAAGCCATAGAGCTGGTCGTCGGGATCGATGACGATCAGTCGATCGTCGACTAAGACGTACTTTTCACACGCCAGTTCATCGAGTAGCGGTAGCTCCCACGACTCCGTTCCATCGGCTGTGACGCCGACCATCGCACACTCGCCGGATTCGGACGTGAGGCCGTAGACACCGGTGGCGTCGGCGACGAGCGGGCCGTCGAGAGTGGGGAACGCGTCGCTCCAGCGGTGGTCACCGGAGCCAATATCGACTGCGCCGACTGTCCGTTCACTCGTGTAGTAGAGACGGTGATTGTCGCTGTCGACAATCGCAACGTCGTCTCCTCCCGAGAGATCCCGATCGATCGGGAGTGTCGTTTGCTCGCCGTCGCTGTCGATCGTGCGGAGGTCGCCCTCGACGATGGCAAGTGCGGTCGGCTCGCCGTCGAGTGTGATCGCATCGAACCAGTCGGCAGCGGCTGGAAGCGACAGGGTGGCCCGTACGTCACCGTCGCTGTCGATTGTGACGACTGTCGGTCCGGACCCGTCTGCCGGCGTCAGCTCCAGCCAGCCGCGATCGGCTTCGACGGCGACTGCTCTGGGGGCGCTGGCGGCCGCGATCGGCTCCGCACCGATCGTGTGTTGAAACCGTTCGGTCCCGTCGTCGGTGTCGAAGCCGACGATCGTCTCGCGGTCGATACCGATCACGAACTCGGTGCTAGCTGCAAGCGTGGGTGGCTGGGAGAAGTCCCACGCCGTCGACCACGCGGTCTCGTCTATCTCGGTTTCGTCATCGTGTACTGGGCTTGGCAGCGTGTCGTCTTCGGTGCTTTCGCCGTCGATCCGAACGACGGTTTGGTCGTCAAGTGGAACGAACACGGCGTCGTCGGCGATCGCTGGCGTCCCCAACAGCGACAGTTCGGTGGTCCCATACCACCGCTGTTCACCGTCGCTTGCGATCGCAGTCACGGTCGTTCCATCGGTTAGTACCGGTCTCGTTCGCTCGCTGACTCTGAACAGCGTCGTCCGATCTGTGAGCCACACTGGGTCATGTCCCCTCCAGAGACTACTCATCGACATCTCCCAGGCGAGGTCTCCCCGACCGGGCTGGTAGCCACAGCCGGCAACGCTGACTGCGACGCCGGTACCGATCGTCGCGAGCAGTCGTCGTCTGGTGAGTGGCTCTGTCATGTGTCTTGGGCGAGTTCGCGAAGTCGATC
>LKMJ01003494.1_pt1 | contig 14623 bp, 17 predicted proteins | sample 643391 | NCBI WGS metagenome assembly LKMJ01 (sample SAMN04112250, study PRJNA286221) | soda lake metagenome | biome: soda lake; feature: Kulunda Steppe; material: water; isolation source: sample PL-Br10 brine of Picturesque Lake | place: Russia: Kulunda steppe | collected 2010-07
CTCCTCCTCCTCCTCCTCCTCCTCCTCCTCTTCAGAGTGCACAGGTTGCTGTACAATGCTGTACAACAACACCAAGCCAGTGACATTCTTGGTGGTTTAGGCGGTAGCTTGCACCGTAGCTTGAACCCCCTTAGTCCTGGTCCCATTTGTCCAATCGGTCACAAAAATGGTTACCTGGTCCCATTCAGGGACCTTAGATGTAGGCATTTTATGTTGTATGGCCATATTGGTCGGTTGGAGGGCAGTTGGGGTGGGGGGTGGGGGGGGTAGTTGGGCTTCCCCAGACCCCCCCAGCCCAGCATCCGTTTTGCCAGGTCGGTTCGAGGTTATATAAATAGAATAGCGAGTTTGTAATGCGCATTTTGTCGCTGTGGACCTCCCAGACCGGCCTGTTTACATCCCTGGTTGGTTTTTCCCGAAGGTATAGCCCTTCTTTCTTTCCTGTGATGCCAAAGCAGAATGAATGTGTTAAGTAAGCCAAACAGCAAATTATTTCACCCATCCTTAACTGAGGCCATGCACTCCTGGGCTCGACTTTTTAAAAGCTACAATGCAAGCCTTGGCGTTCTTTAAGAAGAGTCTTTGACTTTGGAGGCTGAGTTACTGGTGCTACCGCTGCCGCCCTTGCTGCCACAATAATTTCTGCTTTGCCGTCAGTGATTGTGCTTACATCCGCATCCTTGACTGCCATCCTTACCTTTGGAGGTGAAGCACCTTCACTTGCATCCCGCTTGTGATCCAGGATTCCCTTTAGCAATATTTTTTGCAAGCTTGCCAAACAGTCTGCAATTTCGAGAAACTTTCAATGCCATACAGCAAAAAAAGTACTTGTGGGGTGAAATGAGTTCTGTGCCGCAAGTACAATTTGTCACAACATTAAGGACCTGTACTTGTCCAAAGTACGCCATGTTCCCTCCACCAAATAATTACACAATTATGTTGCGTATAATTGAATTGAGGCCAGACTGAGCGGTTGGATTGCTTGATCAACAGACCCAGGTTGTTGCGGCATTGTTCCAGTTGCCATGATTTGAAGTGGTTGCTGCACAAACGAATCCAACAAATGGTGGTGTACATGGAGGTGCCTTGATCCGCTGAGTTGGCCCATTCACTGCCACCATGAAGCCCCATCCTTTGCCTTTCCTTGTTGGGCACTTGACACCACAGGTTTGGGCTCTTGCCGCAACGGATAGCGTTCTGGATCTACTGGCACGCCCTGCTGCTACTGTACAAGGGTGTTCCCTTGTACTCGCCGCCCCCCAAGCAAGTCCTGGAGAGAGCTGCTTGTGGCGCAACCCATCCCCCTATTGCCAGCACTGGGTGCCCATTTGTCTGGCGGCCCGCTGACGGCTGGCCTTGGCAGACATGGAGTTGACATTGATGTGGGGCCTCTTAAATGTCATTACTTGCGATCGAAATCTCATTCAAAAGCCACTCAGCATGGTGGCACTTTTTGCTCTTTTTTGGTTGTGCTGAGGCCCACTGTCTAGAAGGCCCACTAACAAACGTTTGTGATTTCCCATGTACATTTCATCAAAACAAAGTAGTGAAAGGGCGGGGGCAGCAACAGGAGTGATCAATTAGAAGTGACTTCTGGGGCCCTAGAGGAAATTTAAGAGGAATTATGGCAATGGAAAGAAGGGCCCGACCTCGCTGGGGTGATCAAATCGATGAGGAGGATGTGCTACCTCCGCCCTCGGTCACGGTCACGGGCCCAAACCAGCGAACCACGGTGGAGTATTTCAAGAACGACCGCGGCGATGTCATGAAGCGCACCACCAAGAGCAAAGTGGTAAACGTGGAGAAGAAGGTGTACGAGGTGCGCAGCTCCCCCGCCTGTTTATTTTGCCGGGGTGCATGCGCGGAGGACCGAGCAATGGAAGTGGATCACACACTTGCTCGCTGCCGGTTCTTCAGCCGACCTTGCTAATCACTTTAGATGTTTTCTTGCAGAGCAGGCAGCACCACCGTCCGCCCACCCTGCACGCTGCAGGTAGCCAAGGAGCGCAGGAAATGGAAGCCCTTTGGCGCAGCAGCCAAGGAGACTCCTCAAGACAGTGTGACTGTACAGGTGCGTGTGTGTGTGTGTGCGTGTGCAGGGTCCTTCTGGGAAGGGTTGCAGGCAGCCAGCAGCACCGCATGCTGCGCACGGACTGCCACCATCCTGGCTGTGTCACGCGCATGTCAGGCTGCTGCACTCACATGTTACACACTCATCAAGTGTCACGCGCATGTCAGGCTGCTGCACTCACATGTTACACACTCATCAAGTCTCCCATGCTAATCCTCTTGGCTGGCAGGCAGTGGAGGATATCCCTTTTGACCGCGTGCGTCAGCTGAAGGCCACACAGCAAGAGAAGAAGCAGGCCAATATGGATCTGCAGACGGCCATGCAGCAGGGCATGGACAAGCAGGCCATTTCGGGCAGGTGTGGAACTCGTGCTGTGTCCATGCTGCACTGTCCAAAGCCCTCAGCTGGCCTCAGCTGGCCTGTGCACGTGCTCCACGGGCAGCAGTGCCTCTTATTGCCCTTATCTCTGCCTCCTCTTTGCTCAGAACAAGTGTACACATGTTGCATGCATGTTGTGCCACACGATGCAGCATCAAGGACATGCTGTACAAAAAGAGGATGGAAAGAGAGCTTATGCGTGCGAAGGGCTTGCTCAAGGAAGCAGAGAAGCCACCCGGAGAAGAGGTAATGCTGGCTTGGTTGGGTTGCATGGACGGAGCCTAGGGCCCCACACTGTTCATGTAAAAAACTTTTCAGGCAAAATATACTGAACAGAGGCTCGGCTGAAGCTTGATCCAAAACAACTGCTGTCTGCTACCTTAGTTCAAGAGTCTGCTTGACATTTCAATACCTGCTGTTTGGGAACTCTGGAGGGTGGGGTTGCCAAATTCGAATCGGCTCATACCCAGCACCATTCGGCTGTTGGCAAACTGACCGCGGCCATAGCAGCCTGGCTGCGTGCAGTCTCTCCTCCTCTTGGCCTGCTCACCCTGGCAACCAGCCGGGCATGTCCCCTCAAGCTCTGCGCCAGCATGGCACGAACCATCTCAGCATTGCCCTTTAAACTGAAATGCTTGGTGTGCGCATCCATTCTGGCCAAGCAGGCAGGCTGCACGCTTACCTGCCAGCTGGTTTGGAGGCCAAACCCCAGCTGGTCCCATCGCTTTGTCTGAGGTGCCTGTGTCTCATGTCTCACTCTGATCCGCAGGATGGGCCTGTTGGACAACGACCCTCATCTGCGCTGCCACCACCTGGCTCCAAACCTGGTAGCTATGTTCCACCCTCATTGCGGAATCGGGGGACTGGCGAACGCATGGCGGATGATGGAGGCGGCAGGGACAGGTAGCCCGGTGCTCATATCTCGATGCTACTTAACGAGCTCTCCAAGCGCTTCTGAACTCTGTCATGCTTTCTTCAAGTTAGAGCTATGCTTTCTCAGCCTTCTGTTCTGGTCAAAAATCAGGGACTTCCTGTCATTCATTCGTATTTCCTTGTCGTAGGCGTCGAGATGAGAACAGCTTGCGCGTGACCAACTTGAGTGATGATGTGACAGAGGCTGACCTGCAAGAGCTGTTCCGGCCGTTCGGGCCAGTATCTCGTGTGTTTGTGGCGGTGGACAGGGCCACTGGAGAGAACCGTGGTTTTGCATTCGTCAATTATGTGTACAGGTATGTCTACCAGTGTGAACTGTCCATCAGGCATGAAAGGCGGCAGAAAAAAGAATTTCTGCTTGTGTCTGCTTGGGCGCACCATCTTCCAGGCAAACATCATCATTTGTTTCCTGTTGCACATTTCCTCATGAGTGCCTCGCTTGTGCATGCTGTCTTTGCCTGGCAATGAGTCAGCGCGCCTGAAGTTGCAGAGCCTTACTGAACCTAACCCAGGGACAATAAAAGGGATACATAGGATCACCCACTTTGCCATTTCATGTATGGCTTCTCCCCTGGCCAAATGCCTTCAATCATGTTGAAGCACCTAAATGCATTGTTGCTTACTAAGCTGGATGTTGTTGCTGCTTGTGGTGTCTGCTGCCCTCTTATAACACCCTCCCCTTGGTACAGTTGCAGGCACACTCCATCTACGCACTGTGTCACATTATCAAAGGAACTCCACTGCATGTGCTGATTCCCTTAGTATGTAATTCTCAGCTGTCAGAATTTTTACCTGGGCAGATTTATCCCAAATTCATATGACCATGCAGAGTGGTTCATTTGCCCTATGATTGTTCAATCTAGCATTGCGCGGGCCCCTGGTGGTCCTTGCATGCCCAGATCTGAGTTTTGCGTAGTGAGAGGAAAAGACGTACCAAATGCCAACATATAGTCCACTCGCTCCACTCCATGGTTAATGTGCTCTGTCATGTCCCACCCCACTGAGTGCATCTTTCATACCTCTATTAAAGAACCCATGCAGTCCTTTAAGGCTATCTGCTTCTCCCAATGATTTCGGGTATTCTCCTTTTCAGGCAATGTTTCCTCCCCCTTTGTGCTAGAGCCCGTGTCTGTACCCTTTTATCTCCACATGGATGGGCTTCGCATGCGCACTGCTGCCTGCGCCCATGCCTACCCCTTCCTAGCTGCTGCAGATACCCCACTTCCTTTTGAGCAGCTCCCCTTCCTACTTCAAAAAACTCCCCCTGGTCTTTACAGATTAATGTGTGGACTTTGTGCAAACCTTTAAAATGTTACAAAAGCACCAAGGAAAATTTGAAGAGAATGGCATAAGTCAGATTGTTGGCTGCACAACATCAGATTATTGGCTACACGAATAGCATATGCTGATACAGTGTAACCCTCTCTGGCTTCTGGATATCCACTCCGGTAGCCGGAACCCCATGTGCTGCAGCTCAAGCAGGAGTCACACTTTCATGGTCAGCAGTCACTTTTTCAATCAACAGGCAATTAAAAAACCTGGCGCTGCATCTGCGCTTTTCAATTGCGCAGGGAGGATGCTGAGAAGGCCATTCGAGCTCTTGAAGGTTTTGGCTACGACAACCTCATTCTGCATGTAGAATGGGCTGCTCCTCGCGCAGACCGATAATTTGTTTGACTGCATTGTCCTTTTTGCTGCTGGTCCTGGCTTTTCCCAGCCTCAAGAGCTGCTACATTTCAATGCAGTGCTGTGACAAGGGAAGCAACTAAGCATGGAACCCAACAAAGCATCTCATCAAGACCCTGCCCTCTGGGTTGTCCAGCCATCATTCCAAATGACCCTTTTTACGCTTTAAGATCTTTTGTTTGCCCTTTATGGAAAGTTGTGGCTACAGATGCGCTTGCGCATTGCGAACAATAATGGAAGTTTAGGCCGCGGTTTTTTCACTCGACCCAAAAAAAAAGTGAAAAAAATCGCGGTCACACACGAAAAATTTTCCAACCCCAACAAATTTTAACTTTTTAATTCTAACCCCCAAAGTGCACTTTTCACCTTTTTTCACTTTGGGCGAATGGGGGGTGGTCTCAGGAGGCCCCCAGCGAGAGTCCCCATCGTGCAAGACCCCTAGAAACCCCTTGTTTGGGGTTTTGTACGTTGGAAAGAACATTTACCTCGGGAGAACGTCTGAGGAGACAAAGTTTCCATACATGGTTTGCACACGTGATTTGTGCAGCTGCAGCACTAGCTGGTGATGATTCTCCAGGCCGACAATGCACCGAGATGACGTCTCATGTTTGTGTTCACCAGGCTTACACTTGTGGGGTGCCAAATGTGATGAAGAATGTCAGGCAAATAGAAAGTGAGGTGGATAGTCATCGCTGACATTTCCTGGGCCTTAAGACTGTCAATTTGAGGAGCACTTGCGCGCAAAAATGACTATCTTTGCATGTGTGAGGACATACCCTGAAATGATGGCAAGAACTGATGCACCATGGCCACATGCACAAGGGGAAAACAGAAGTTTTCAAGTGTGCGCCAACCACGCTCTCTGAACTTATCATCATCCTGTCCTGACACTCTCCCCTAATGGCTCAGGGTCGATTGACTGTCATACAAGACCTTGCAGGCCATAAACCGAGTGCTTAAATGAGGGCGTCTGCAGCATTGTAGGCTCCTTATGAAAAGTGAAGTCTGTGTCGTGTTGCTACTTAATTGCGGCATGAGGACTGTCGCAGAGAGCTCTTTGGATCCTATTGCTGGTCTTGGGAAGCTAGGAAACATTAGTGTGTGATTTCCAACAGTATTGCTGGAAGAAAATAGTGGTCGTGGGGGGAGCAGGTGCAGGTGGGGTGAAAAAAAATTAGTGAAAATTTTGTATGTGACCGCAAAAAAGTTTTTCACTCCGAAAGTGAAAAATTTTTTCGCTCAGGAGTGGAAAAAATCGTGTGTGACCGCAAATTTTTCACTTCCGAGTGGAAAAAATAGTGAAAAAAACAGTGAAAATTTTTGTGTTTGACCGCGGCCTAAGGGAGGCCAGAGAGGGGCAATATAGCTGGAGGGTTGATTCAGAGAGAGCTGCGTCAATGTCTGCACAGGCCGCAGATTGGCGTGATTCTCTTTTAGAAGAAGCGTATCAACTCTCTGGATGCATATGTTTGCTCAGTTGGCCGTTTGGTTGAGCAGGGGTAGGGAATCAACGGAATGAGTGTTTACACTGAGTGTCCAGCAGGGTCACTGCACTTGAGTGTCCAGCAGGGTCACTGCACTTACACTGAGTGTCCAGCAGGGTCACTGCACTGTTTACACTGAGTGTCCAACAGGGTCACTGCACTTACACTGAGTGTCCAGCAGGGTCACCGCACTTTTAGAAAGCCGTTACACCTCCCTCCCGTGCAGCATCCTTAATCCAACGACCACATCAATCTATTTGACTGCATATGTGACAAAAAACAAGCATGTGTCAGCAAGCAATCTGAATTAAGCCATGTTTTTGAGGACAGCTGTGCCTGGCGACACTATCCAAAACATATGCACGTTATGAAGGTTTGAGCAAAGGCAGCCAAATCCAGAAGCCTTGAAATTTCATCAAGCGACATCGGCACTAAAAAGCTTATTGAGACCGGGGGGGGGGCTATTCATGGACCTTGTCACAGCCAAGAACAATCTGATACAGAGAGCAAGCCACACTCATGAAGGCTTGCATAAGGTGTTGTCACTTAAGGAAGGTTTCATAGCTATTGATCTGGTTGCAAGTAGAACTGAACATTCCTGGCTTTCATGCAACTTTGAGGTATTCATTGTTCTGCTTAATTGCTTCTACATCCATGTGCAGGTACCAAGGGACAGCAAAAGGCCAGAGCAAGGTACAGCAAGTCCTCACTTCTGACTTATTTGTCCCAATCTGCTTACATGGCTCATTATCCTTGTATTGCTTGCCATCATTCGTGTTTCCAGTGGCTGTATTTGCAGAGCCATTTGTTGCTTGTTTGCATCTGTCTACGTTGGCTCCTAATGTGACTGCTCCATTGCAGAGGAAATATTTTTTCAGCAGCTTCACCTTGTTAGACAGAGCTGATAGACATAGCATAAAGTGGAGAGGGATTTTATTTGCTTTTTATTTGGGACTTTGGCCATGCACCTCCTCAGGGGATCCTGCGGAAGAAGCTGATGTTGCCATTCTAGTGCAGAATTTGGGACTTGACGTGGACATGAATATCACATCACTTCAAAGAGCTGAGACTGATCAGCCTAGGGCTAATGTGACCTCTGCACAGGGGCCGCACACCCTAGTGCGCCAACAGGTACAGATTATGGTGGTGGTACCTTGCAAATAAGAAGCGGTCCTTTCATCCAAAATCTGCTGCCTGTGGATCATTCATTCTTTTAACAATTAGTAAGAAAGAATAAATTGCCCTGCAAAACAGAATGCCATCCAGTATGTGACCCTTTTTCACCAATATTAGCCCTAGAGGGTAAATTATACTCGCTCAACGATAAAATTGTCTCTGTTGCTGTTCAGTCACATGGTTTGGACTGCATTGGGTATAATTTTCTTGCACAAAGAGTAAACGCGAGCTGAGTGTATTTGTCAATTGGTGCATGTGCAGGGCCTCTGAATTGCATGCTCACATAAACCCGTGCACAAAGTAAACACAACACCCTTCTTATCTCCACTGCAGGCTGCAACCCTGGTCAAGATGAGGAATGAAGATGTATTGGAGATCACACGCAAACTTGGACAGGGAGCATGGGGAACAGTGTACCAAGGTAGGTGCTGAATTATTCCTCGCTCTTGTATAAGAGCCTTTAAACTGAGGCCTTAGCTGATTGTGGGAATTGTGGTGCTGTTTTTTTGGTCAATAGTGCAGGCTGAAAGCAATTAAATGGCAGAAAATACTTATGCCTGATTGTGACACATGTATGTACATACGCAGGGGTGTGGAAAGGACTCAAAGTAGCGGTGAAGACGGTGAGTTGTAGTAATGCAAGCAGGGAACTGCATCCATCTTTGCCAACAGGCCAAGGGGTTTGAAATGAGTTCACATTTTAGTCCGTTCGCTGATGCACAGATGTGGTTCTTCTTGCAAAACTAATGCTACATTAGGATTTCAGCATCACGCTCTTATCTTTAGGCTGCTACCGCCCTCAGATCATCCAGTGTGCAACAGCTTGACAATCACGGTGATTCTTTATACCTAGGGCACGGGAGCCATGGCTAGCCATGGTGGGGTTGGTGACCAGCTTTTATCAGCAGTTTTTTTCATGCTTCCTGGCCTTTCACAAGTTCTTCACAATGATAAAAAGAAAGTGTGTAATATGCGTCACGTCATGCCGTCCTTTGCTTACATGACAAGCAGGCATTCAGGAATTACCTTCTCCCTATCTTGTATAGCTTGGCTGGCTGCATTTAAGCTCACCCGAAGGCTCTTTCTTAGGTCCGAAGACTGGACAGAGCAACTTGGGGCGCGTTCATATGCTGAAAATATACAAAGAAGCACTCTCATTCTTCACCCTCCAAGTAGGCTAGAAGATTATACAGCAAGTCTGTTACCGTTTATATAGCAGTCAGAATGGTTTTACCAAACATATACATTTTGCTGTGCAGATTCTATTTTCAGAGGACACTGGTGCTGCCAGCAACCTTCCAGAAAAAGCACGTGCAGTCATGGAGGCTGCGGTCAGCACTTCCATTTCGCATCCTAATGTGGTGAGGCATGAGTGTAGTTTATTCGAAAGCCAGTTATGCCCTGCAAATGCTCGTTTCCTTTTCAAGCTGTTTAAGACCACAGCACTTCATTGCTGAAGCCTGCCAGGCAAGACCTCACAGGCATTGAGCTGTGTAGGCGCTTGCAAGTGTAACTGATAAGTTTCTTGCTGCATTGCTTTCAGTTACAAGCTATGGTTTATCAAGTATAAAAAAGGATGGGCAAAAAGGCTGTCTCTCCATCCCAAAGAGGCTCGTCGAGCCTCTGCAAGGCCTTGGCCTACATGGAGAGGGCCTTGGTGGTGCATTATTGTTAGGAATTGCTTTTCACAGACGCACTCAAATGCCCTCAGACTTTTCATATTAGTTTGTTAATATTCTTAAACAATATTTGATAGCTAGACTGGCCTCCTGGAGGCCGTAGTAAGTCAGGAGAGGCTCGAACAGCTAGTCAGCACCCCACTTGACCATCCCCCAGGCTACCTCACTACACAACGCTGTTAAATCTGAAGGACTTACGTTTTGATTGTGCTGCTTCCTGGTTGTCCTCCTCAAGTAGCTGCAGGCTGCTTTCCAGGTCTGCCTCTGCACTCTTGCTGCACTGCCTGCTGTTGCAACGTATGTAGATGAGCTTCTGTGCACACTCAAGATTGAGTCTGGACTGAAGCTTGCTGAACATCAGCCCCCAAGCTGACAAGTTACGATCGCGGGCACAGGCTGTTGAGTGCATGCACAGGCAGCGCATTGCTACTTCTGCCAAAGCTGGAAACTCCTCTTTGCCCATAAGCGCAAGAAGTTGACACGCTCAATGATAGGTGGGAAGCTGTCATCTTCTTTTAGCGAGGAGCCCAGCAGCCAGCTCACTCAAGTTCTTCTCAAAAGCATGTCAGCTTAGTACGCCTGCATGCAACACAAAACACTCTCCTTGTGCGCACGGAGCCCACACAGGCAACAGCCAATTGCTAAAAAGTACGTACATGCACCCTTTAGGTTGTTAAAAATAAACATGCCAGCATGCTAGGTCACACGCATATGCACATGTAGGAAGACAATTCATTTCATTCTTGTGCAAGCCTCCTTTCTCACCTGAGCTTCTCTCTGAGAGCACGGCCAGCGTCTCCTGCCAACCCCACAATCTGCAGCTGACCTGGCAGCAGCGTTGCCTGGTGTGTGAAGCCAATGCCGCTGGTGCTACCTGCTGGTGCATGATGCTGCTGCACTTTGGGAATAAGACCCTCCCTCACTCCCTAGTGATGACCCTTGTACGTTCAAGGGTATACACTGTTCATGCAGTGTTACACCGTGTTTTTCAGATGCATCTTGCAGGGGGTTTGGATGGGCTGAGCAGCTGCTTTCATAGCTTGCACTGTCGCTTGCACAGGATGGGGTCTGCATCTGACTCAGCAACATACACCACACTCATGCGTTGCCACCACCAAGATTTCTTATTGGCCTTCTGATTCCAAGCCGCGGGCAAAGCGAAACGTCACTTACCCACACATTTTGGTAACACTCCGGATAGCCGTGCGCCCTGACGCCGCAAGGATTCCACGGAAACGAATTATTAAGTTTTTTGACGCCCTCTAGGAGAGGTCCGGAACCTGGGCTCCGCAGGATGGCGGATGGATTTTCCCCGGATATTCCACGGACCAGCACCTTGAGACTCCGCTTAGGACCGTGTCACAAGTTCAACATGTAAATGTCTAGCATTCACATGTATTTTACATCCAAAAATGCGGAATGCGCAGAGACGACAATCACAAAGCTTCTGGTCGAAGCTTCAGCACGAAACCAACGCTGCCTGGAGCGCATGTTATATAAACTGAATCCATATTTTCATCATCCATGGATCCCGTAATGCATTCAAGTGCATTGCAAAACTTCCAGTTATAGCTTCAGCACAGAACCTGCGCTGCTTGGAAAGCATATAGTATGATCCATCCAAAAGAAATGAATGGACAGAGAGAAATATTTTTTTCAATCCATGGGCAGTTGAATGTTCACGACTGAACCTACATTGTGTTTATATGATCTTAAAATTATCACTTAAGCCTTTCAGTATTTCCTGAGGTAACAGTGATCCATTCTCCCAAAGTTGCACTTCGATTTGCAATGAATTCATCCGCGCTGGATCAGCGGCACTGACAGTGTGCCACAAAAACCCCAGTAACTGAATGTCCCTATTTCTGTGAATGGGAATTCAAGATTGCTTGCATGCTGCTTGCGCACGCATGCACCTGCAGCTGTTTGAAATTTGCAAAGCCAATTAAAAACCTGTTTTTGAGACACCCGCGGCTTGGCACTGACGCTGGTTTTTTATATTTCAAGACTGCATCTGCCATCAATTCATCCTGCCCAGCAGACCTTTGAAAGCCGAGGCTCCTGTTCCCCACATCTACCATGGTTGCATCCCACTCGGCATCATCGTAATAAGTATGTATGGGCAATTTCTTGATCACCTTAAAAGATTTATCAGATCTATCTAAAAATTTTGAGAAGCTCACTTAGGCTCGTCCTTGGCAAGTCTCTGCAAGTCGGCTACCCACTCTGAAGTATGAGCTGCCATACTTGGATCAAACTTGGGAGCACGAAATTCAGGGTTGGGTCATGCGTATTTTATCGCATTTTACGCATTGAAAAAAAAGGCTTAAATTCGCGAATTGAAAAAACCCGGTTTCAAATACGGGTTCCAATGCGGACCCCCTCCGCTGGCCTTTCCTTCGTCCCTGCTCATTTCCTCTCTCGGTGACTTCTTTTAGCGTAAGCAAATTAAAAGAAATAAGGAAGTTTTAAGCAGTCTACTCTTCTTATCTACTCCTCATCGCTGCTGCTGTCCTCAACGCTGCTACTGTCGTCTGCATCACTGCCCTGGCACTCCTCATCGCTGAAGACTTCCCATGCTGGTGCTTGAGGCCCCTGCTCCAGGGACTGGGTGCGCTCAGCCAAGCGCATGTTGCTATACAGCCACACCGGCTTGCATGCGCGCGATGTGGTCAAGCGGTTCCGGCTGTCGCTGTGCACGAAGGAGAAGTTACTCCAGTTCTGCTCGCAGCCTGAAGCTGATGCTGACTGGCTCAGAATCTTCACAGCAACTGACTGCAGCTGAGGGAACCCCCCACCAAACATCTCCCACCAAGCTGCAGGGGCCATGCTTTCTGCGCTCTTCCTGACGGTTTCTCTTGCAAAAATGCCCAGCTGGCTCGAGTAGGCTGAGTACTGCTCCATTGCCCGCACCGCATCCTCCTACAAGCATCACACATGCATGCGCAATCCATGAAATGGCAGGTGCATGGACTTGTGAATGTGTGTGTATGTGTTCATGCAAGCATACAACATTGTGCTCTTTCATATAAGCCAGTGGACTCAAGCTGGGACGCTTGCCGAATCAACGTCTGCCAACCCTCACCAATGTTGCAATGCACAAATCTGCCCCCCTACCTTGGTTGGTGCAAGCTTGTCCACCATGTTCAGCAATGGCTCAAAGCAGTCACTGCGGTCGTAGGACAGGTACTCGGGGTCCAGGGCATGTGCAGCTGCATGGAAGTCACCATGCAGCAACTGGGCGCGGCGGGTGTCAATGATGTCCATCACATCCTTCTTGCGGGTTGCCTGGGTAGTTTCCAGGGTCTCTGCCACCTGCTCCACCAGCTTGCTTGTCCAGTGGTACATCTTGCTGACAATGGGCTTTGGGGTGTCCACCAGTGCGCAATGTGAACCAATGCACGAGTCAATAACAAGGAGGTATATGCGCGCGCACACTGCATGCACCCCCCCTTCCATGTACCCCTACATCTGCTTCGCAGAGCCACAATCACCTTGCGTAGTAGGAGGAAGACAGGCTTGCAGGTGTCCCGGAGCGTCGTCATCTTATCCCAAAACTTGTCATACAGCACCTGCTTCTTCATCTTCCCTGCCTTGGCTTTGTACTTGGGGCGCTCAGCGACCCATGCACCCCACTTCTCATCCACGACTGTCTTCTGCGTGTGGTCAGTCAGGGCACAGGCACACTCAGAAACAGAATTGTTATGCTGTCTTGGTGCCCAGCTGCGCACTTGCATTCGCTCTCAGACTATCCCCTTAGCATGTCTGCCCACCTGCAAGCCTGCCTTCAGCTCGATAAGACGCTCAATCATGAGGAGGTTGGTGCCGAATCTCGTGTTACCAGGCTTCAACAGCTCCTTGGTCGTGTAGGTGCGGACAAGTGCCTGGGTGAACTGATGGTTGCGCATGAACATCACCACCTTGTCTGCTGAGCGAATGACTCCCCTGACCCATTTCAGCTCCCCAATATCCTGCATGCAAGTTGAAAGTATCTTGTTATTGCCGCATACAAGTATTCCCTGTGGGCATGTAGGAGCACAAGCATGCACCACAACAGATCAAACTCTACCATGCCATCAAACCATGCCCACCTTGAGCATCTAGTCCATGATGTGAGTCGCACATGGCAGCCAGCTGAAGTGCGGGAAAGCCTCCTCAAGCAGCCTGCCGGCCGTCTTGCACGTTGGAGCGCTGTCACTGATGCCCAGTATGATCTTCTCTGGTCCTATCTCCTCCAGCACTTTCTTGAGGTCATCACTCAGCTTGTCACCATTCTTGGGGTCGCCTGCATGTGCAAGGCAGGTGGCAGTGAATGGCTGAGTGATATCAGCTACCAGCTTATGCTTTCCATCCTTGCCACACATGCAAGCACCGCATGCAAGCGCCACATGCAACAGCAACACCCACCATCAAATGGCAGGGCCTTGTGCAAGTAGACCCCCTTAGGGTTGCTCAGCATGATGTTTTCCAGTGGCATATTGGCACAGTTGGTCCAGCCGTCCCACATCATCGTCCCTCCTGACTTGTCAAAGGCAGCATGGAAGGGCTCCAGCTGCTTTTCCACCTTCTCAATCTCCTGCACAAAACAGTACAGCTCCAGAGCTTCACAATCATTTCACAAACGTTGTGGTCCCTAGCCAGCCAGCTGCACTCTACCTCACCTTTTCAAGCAAAGGCCCAGCTAAAGTCTTCCTTGATGGTGGCTTGTAAACCGTTGGGTACTTGCTGACCTGCAGGGAAACATGAACTCAAGCATGATGGAGCTGTCACAAGCTGCTCGAGGGATGCATTTTCAGTGAGCAACAAACACCTGCCTAAACACTTCACATACCTTCGTCAGGAAATCTTGGAAGTAAGAGCTCTCAGCGAGGTGGAAGGGGAGCCCAGAGGCGTAAAAAAATCGAGCCAGGGCCTCATCGCACTCAGCCTTGCTCACTGCTCCCCTGCACTTCGCAAGGGTCCGCTGCTTCTTTGCAGGTGCCGAGGAGGTGCTCGCATTTGCTGCTGTTCTTCTGTCGAGCTGGCGCTGCGCTGCTGCTGCTCCTGCTGCTGCCTTGTTCTGAGCATCGATGGCCCTCATCTCATCCAAGACAGGCTGCAGGACTGCCTCATCTGCTGTGCACTTTGCTACCCCACAAGCTGGATTAATGTGCAGGAAGTGCTCCCTGATGCGGGAAGCACCACCTACAAAGACATGCTTGCAGTACTTGCACTCC
>LKMJ01003496.1_pt1 | contig 14618 bp, 18 predicted proteins | sample 643391 | NCBI WGS metagenome assembly LKMJ01 (sample SAMN04112250, study PRJNA286221) | soda lake metagenome | biome: soda lake; feature: Kulunda Steppe; material: water; isolation source: sample PL-Br10 brine of Picturesque Lake | place: Russia: Kulunda steppe | collected 2010-07
ACACACACACACACACACACACACACCCCACGCACACAAGCACACTAGCACACACACAAACGCACACACTCACACGCTCGCATGCACATGCAACACGCGCACACGTACGCACGCACGCAAGCATGCACACAAGCATGCATGCACGTATGCACGTGCGCACATGCACACCCAAACCCACCCCAACAATCACAGTTAGCGCCCGCTTAAGTTTGCACATGCACGCTAACACGAACACATGCTCGTAACATCGACATGGGCACGCACATGCGAGCGTGCAAACTATTAGTGCACATGCAAGTGTGCTTGAGTGCATTGACACATCGTACTAGGTCGTAGGCAGGCGAGGGGGTCCAGTTGCTCCAGTGCATGATTGTGCATATGTGTAGCACCTAGCAAGTTCAGTTGGTCACTTCATTTTACCCTGTTCAGTACCCAGCACTCACCCGTGCTGTCCTTTCACGACAGGCAAGTGTTGGAACTGTGCGTAGCCAATAAAGTGCCAGTGCGTGCACTGGCGCGAGACCCAGCAGTGATCAGGAGCCTGCCCAGCTACAACCCAGAGCTTGTTGAGGTTGTCAAAGGAGACGTGTGCTCTTATTCCTCTCTCGCAAAAGCAGTGGGTGAGCGAGTGGTTTTTGGCTGGCTGTGGGCAGTGGCTGAGTTGTGCATGCAGGGAGGGGAGATTGGCTGCTGCTGACTGCTTTGCTGCACCCTCACCTCAACTGTGCACTGCGGCTGCAGGGGATGCGAACGTATTGATTTGCACAACCGGGGCAAGCGATGCCAGGGACCCCCTTGGACCTTTCAATGTGAGTCGTAGGTTTGGCGGGGGCTACCTTGGTGCTCTTTAACTGTTCCTCGAGGTCTTAGCAGGGATTGGCAGGTCGTTGCTTTAGACAAAAGTTTGGTGGTCTTCAGGGCAGGGGTGGTTGCTTGACTCATGGCACGGACATGCGCATGTGACTGGAGGGAACACAGCCTCTGCCTTTTTGAGCTGTGGTGCTCCTTCCTCCGTGTCTTGCAATGGGTTTTGCGGACCTGACAGCTGCTTGTTTGACAGCTGAAGGAGGATGTCTTGCCTTTTTGGATCATATCCTCCCACCGCACAGGTAGATTTCCAAGGCACGCTCAACCTGCTTGCCCTCGCTCGGCAGAGAGCCCTGCAGAAATTTGTCCTTGTGAGCTCCATCGGCGCAGATGATCTGGTAGGAAAGGAGGCGCATGAGCAGCATGCATGCTCGCCCGTGCTCAGTTCCCAGAACTCTTTGTATTTAGCTTTTCTATGGCTCGTCGCCGTGCCTCCAGCCATGATTGGTGATCGTGCTGTGAGCCAGGGCCAGGCTTCCTTGTGACCTCAATGCGTTTGGCTACAATTGCACAGTGCAAGAATCCACAAAATAGAGCAAGATCTTCCAGGGTTGCGGGCGCTGGGAATAAGCCTAGTTATCAGGCTCAAGGCCTGTGTCCATGCACGCTTAGTGCAGGCTAACGTCTCAGAGCAAAGCAGGAGCGCATCAATCCAACAGCATTGCTGAATAATAGGCTGCATGTTAGTGCGCTGTGAAAAATCCTGCATGTGGTCAGCATTTGCGCTGCTCACTTTCCTGCAAAATAGAATTATGTCGGTTTGCACTGCTGTCATTTGTCCATGGCGTCCATGCAGGTGAACTTCCTTAACTTATTCTGGGGTGTTCTCTTCTGGTACGTTTACTGACGTAGTGCCCTACATGATACAGGCTATATCCCTTCCCCTGTGCGTGTCTGGGCACTTCTCTGCGGCAACTCTTTGCTTGCCTCCTTGTGCGGCCTTGTACGGCCTCACCAGCTTTGCATCATCTTAGCAGATTGGTGCCAGCCAACCTGCCCATAAACCTCTCTCTCTCAAGATTCCGGTTCCAGGAGCACAAGCTAACAACTGAAGCTGTCGCCTGCCAGCTTGGAGTGCAAGCAAAAGACTGAAGCTGTTGCCTACCAGCTTGGAGTGCAAGCAAAAGATTGAAGCTGTGACCTGTCAAGTGGTCATGCTGGGACAATGCAAATGGCCTCTTCGCTTGAATTTTCCAGGAAGCGGCAAGCAGAGAGAGAAATTGAGAGGTCTGGCGTGGATTACACAATCATCAGACCTGGTGGGTACACAATCATCAGACCTGGTGGATTACACAATCATCAGACCTGGTGGATTACACAATCATCAGACCTGGTGGGTACACAATCATCAGACCTGGTGGATTACACAATCATCAGACCTGGTGGGTACACGTACTTGGCTGTGATCATGGGTGCTCATCCTTATAGGCGGGCTGCACATTTGTGCACAACAGTCATGCTTGGTGATTAATTTCTCCGGCTGTGTGGAGCAGCAATTAGCTCTCAATTACGTGCATGCATAGACGTTTGAGGGCCAGTGCAGGTGCATATTTTTTCTAGTTGTTCTTGTGTGCATGTCCGCCTGTGCAGAAGCATTTCACGCTTGCATAGGATGTATATATAAGGAGGATGGTGGGAATAAGTGTGCGGGTGTGCATGCCATGGCGCAAGTACATTGTGCTTAGATGAACAACTTGATGTAAAAACTAGCAATTGTGTAGGCTTGCGTAAGGTGGGCCTGCGTTCATAGGATCCATCATTGGCATCACAGGTCATGTTATCTTACATGGGGCCTCGAAAGCAGGTCGTGCTCGGCCTCAGGTGTAAAATAGCTTGCTCACACTCGCAAAAATGTGCATCCCTTTGTCCCGTTCTTAGCACTGGGTGGGGACAGAAGTTTGGTTTGGAGGAGGGGATGGGGAATGATAGGAAAGCCTGGCCTGTGTTCATGGTTTACAGGTGGGCTAAAGAGCAAGCTCCAGGATGGAGAAAGCGCAGGGCAGGTAGTGATGAAGCCCCAAGGTACATACGGAGTTCCGCCCCTGAAGCAAGCTGGCTCTATTCTTCGTCGCCAGGTGTGTGCTTGGGCACAGGCGAATATGCATGTGGGGATGCACGTTTTATGCTTATGCGGACCAGGATTGTGCCTGCATTTTTTCAGTTAATTTCATTGAATTTTCAACTATTCACTATGGTTAACAACTTATGGGCGGCTAACCAGATGCCCTGAGGGGCTGAGCTGCACGGCCTGTGCATCAAGGACCATCTAACAGAGTGTACAGATTAATTCTTATACTGATCTATGGTGAGATGACTTGGCATGGAATTGGCTAGGTCATCCTTTGGGATCAATTTGAGTGGCTACTCAAGACAATAGTATGTTGCAGGGAAAGTCATTAGCAGCAATGCTTGAACCTGGTTATCCCAGGCTATTGAGGGACCCTAAAGTTGGTCTACACATGAATCTTCCACTTTTGGTATTAATGCATGGAATCCGATGGATGACATGGTTATTCTGTTAAAATATGCCGACATGCAGGTTGCAGAAATTTGTTTAGCTGCCCTTTATGAGCCAGGGGCCTCTAACAAGATTGTCGAGGTAGGCTGGTCTTGGCATGCACCTCCTTGATCTATTCAATAAGTATGACTGATCTGTCTTGGGAAGCCTACTTTCTCAGTCAACTTCTATTTGTAATCCATAATCTTAAGTAACTTGGTTAACGCAGGTGATTGCGCGGAAAGACGCTCCAGCGCTCCAAATGGGCCAGTTGTTTGATGGTGTCGACAGTTAAGAGGACAGATGGGGTGCATGTGTGAGTGAGAGGTGGAGATGCAACACAAGATGCAGGCTCCTGAGAAGTGACTGTTTGTTCGCGACCTGAGCGTGTCTGACCTATACCTGTAGATCTGTAAATTAAGCATTGAAGAGTTGTGGTATGATTGAGGACCTCCGGTACTCAACAGCTGCTTCAATGCCAGGCTTGATTTCAAGTAGGAAGCGCTATGCTTTACCTTGTCTACTCATTTGTTGGATTTTGCCCTGACGCATTGTGTCCTTGCCCTCAACCATCATGAACTTTTTTTGGGCTGGCAAAGACCAACAACAAACCAATGAGCCTAACAACCAGGCTGGCGTTTAATCCTAACTTGTAAACTCTTGTTTCACTGGTGAAGGGGTCACATGGTGCTTAGACCCCTTCTCCTTGATTGATGTAGGGTGTGTCTCACTGCCTGTGTAGTTTTTTTGTTTTCTTTTCTTTGGCAGTCTCACTTTCTTCATCCAAGGCTTGTGGATCGGATTCAGTGTAATGGAAAAAAGGATTGCCATCATGTCACCCTTATCGTAATTCAGGCGTCACCTACTCAACCACCTATTCAACGACTTATGTGTAGGGATCGACAAATAGCGCTATATAGCGATATATAGTGATATAGCGCTATAATTTGCTGTATTCCTGCTATATCTGCCAAAACACCAACATGCCCTTTGAATTTCGGCATCAGAATTGGAAGGGAGGTTCAGCAACCTGTTTAATGCCCGTATACCGTATTTTGTGACCCAAATTGAAAGCAAAATATTTATTCTGCTGGGGCTCGGGGCTTCTAGAAAGCAAATATAGCGCTATATCTGGCACTAGGGTTACACTCCTACTCGTGTGCTTTAGTACCCGTGGGCACATGTACGGATATGCCTTAGTACCCCTGGGCCCCTCATTGGGAACCCTATCACCAATGACAGCTCTGTATATCTCCTTGAAATGCTGCCTGAAAAAACATAATGTTGACAGGTTGGCCTTTCAGATCAGGTACATCGTGATATGAAGAACATGCTTGTGTTCCATGGCACTCCCTACCTTTCCACTCTCAAGTGCTGATTGCTGCCCAACACTGACAGGACTTGATATGCTGCTTCTTGGACACTGGCCTCCCAACACAGTCTACCTCAAGGTTCCTCCTCCGAGGAGGTGAGTCACCTCGTTCTTCTCCTCTTCCATGGCATGCTCCTTGGGGGGTGTGCAAACCCCTTCTGCTACCAGTGCTTGTTGCATGCAGCTGTGATGCTGCATCGTCCTGGGGTTCACGGGGCTGGCTTGCAACTTTTGCACTCCATCACACAGCCCCGCTCTGGCTAAATCTTCATTGTAAACCTGTCGGATCACATCTTAAGGGACCTGCGGATAGTCGAGCAGGCGGCGGGGCACCTGAGATGAGAAGTCGATTATCCACCCTCGAAACCTGTGGGTTCGGGGTTCGAACCTTGCTGGAGGCCAACCGGCTAAGCTGCCCTCGTTCGGCGGATACAGCCTTGAAACCTTACCTTAAGGGACCTGCTGTCCTCCTCTTGAAGGTCTGCAGGGGTGGTACTGCCCTGGACATGGGGCTGCATGCCATGGAAGGCGTGGTTGGCCCGATCCCTACTTAGGTGGTTGGGCTGAGAGGGGGATTTCCCCTGGGCAGTGTGCAGGCTAGGGACTTCTTTATTATACTAAATAATAGAGGCGGATCCTAGCGGTGACGCTGACAGGCTTTAGCGTGAGCGGAGCCAGGTCCCTCAGCACTTTCTGTCCCACGGGTTACATCACACGAAGGCGCTAGAGGTATGTCATGCTATCCCATCCTTTACTGGTGTTACTGGTGTTACATTAAGCCATCAACCAACATGCGCGACTGCTAGGCTGCACATAAAGATCATGCTGTAAAGGAAAAAGGTGTTGAGTATGCCATTCTTTACACGACTAAGGGTGTTACACTTATGGTGAGGGTGGTGCTTCATCATGCCGGTGCATGTATATGGAGCGCAGCGTGTTTTGCTACAGCATAGGACTCACTTGCAACTACACCAGTGTGAGCCCTGTGCTTATGCTCTGGATTTCATGAGTACCTGATGCTTGTCACCTATGGTGCTGAAAGTCACAGCTATGTACTGGATAGAGTGGACTTGGACACACTCCATCCTGATGCATGTGCCATATTCAAAAGTCAGCTGCAGAGCCAGGCAAGTACAGACAAAATACAGGGAGAATACATATGAGTCCAGTTGGCCAATCGCAGAGACAGGCTGGCTCTCTACAGATACAAAAATAGTGAGAATACGTTTCAACCTCAAATAAACTTGTCGACGATTGAATCTGACGGATTTTTGTGAGTAAGGTGATGCAAGAAAGCCGCATCTTTGCTTGCATGGTTTTCATCAGCCGAGGCAACCACTGCCCTGCAAGCAGCAAGGATAAATAGAACAAGCAAGGTGATGCTGCAAAGCTTGCTGCACGCCTTGAGCTGATGCACAAGCATGAGTGGCACCCTGCACATGCTTTGGAAAAGTAAAAGTCGCACGTTTTAAAGCACTGCCACTTGAAGTTTTTCACACGATGGGACAGAGGCAGGCACACAGGGACTTTTCTTGAACCTGTGCTAGGCTGTAGCATGGAAGAGTGCCAACAATTGTTGCTCTGTGGGGAGCGCACAAGCATATGGCCGGCAAACTCCACCTCGTCCCTCACCTGTTGGCCCCGCAAAAGCCCAGCAGTGCCCAAGTGCCCAAGCAAATCTATCCCTATGCTTGATCTCCCTACCTGACTCACATGTCTGCACATACACACGCACACACAGCAGCACACTGCCTAGGCTGCCCAGACACTCGTCCCCCACTCACAAGAATTGCTCCAGGCCCACTCGGCCCTGGCCGTCCATCGAGCTCCCCACCTGCAGCACCAAGCATCGCACCACAAACAGGTTCAGCCCTGCAAGAGCAGGCAGCCTGGCTGTCATTCCCCGCTGTCACTCCCATGGCAGCCTCTGGTGTGCTTCACCACCTCAACAGGTCAGCAGGCAGCCGACATAAAGCAGGTGCCAAGCTGCTGTCCACGCAGGGTTGCAGCCACACCTGCAGTTGCTAGCTAGCATGGCCACCTGAGCACACCGGCACAGCAAGTATTCCTTACACTACCCTGTACAAGCATGGAAACACTGTGCACCCTTGCATGTTGAGCAGGCCTGGCCTGGGCACATCGGTGTGGTGTATGTTAGGTATTGCCATGTGAGTGTGGCATGTGTCGGTGTGGCACATGGGAGGCATTGCCATGTGCTGCGCATTGAAGCCGCTCGACTTCAAGCCTGTCCTGGCTGGCCCTTTTTCCTTTCTTTGTAAAGCCAATTTATGGCCTACGTCTGTGCTCTCATGCAGCTACCCAGATGTATGCACAAGACAATTGTAAATATACTCTGTTCACCTTGTGTGCAGCTGCCAGGACTGAACCCCACACTGATTACACAATTAATGCAGGCAGCGCAGGCACATGGAACCTGAGGATGGAAATGAGGCCTAAGTGGGAGCATACCGCACACTTGCAAGATGCAACAATGCAGCAGCTGCTGGGCCAACAAGGGCAAGACACACCAATTCAAGCTCCTCATCACTCATGTACTCTCGAAGCAGCTCCAGCCCATTGAAGAAGGCTGTCAGGGTCAGGTAGCCCGTCTTTCTGGTGTCCAGCTTGGAGAAGAGGTCAACGAGTTGGGCTTCCCTGAGCACCAGGGGCCCACAAAAGCTTGTGCTGTAAGAAGGCAGACCAGCCCTGGTGTCCTTCATGCATTCTGACTCATGGAAACACACAGGTGTATGCACACATTTGTGCATACGCATGCATACACATGTTCACACATCTATACAGATAATGCGTTTTTTTACATGGTATTTTTATAAAAACACATCTCAATGAACATAATTTTACATTTTGGGGAAGTGTGTGTGTGTGAGAGAGAGAGAGAGAGACAGAGACAGGGAAACGGATAGAGCACAGCAATCTGATGCCTGTACCAACTCATGTTTATCAAACATACATATACACTGCAAGAACACACAAATGACGCTGCAAAGTCAGGCACACCATGCAATGCTTGCTGAGCACTGCACTGCCAAGCCAGGCAGCCAGCAAGGAATAAGAGGGCATGTGCTTGAAAAGCCTGTGCCACCTCGGGCAGCCAGCGAGGAATAAAAGAGCATGTGGTGCAAGCCTCTGCCACCTCGAGCGGCCAGCGAGCAATTAGAGAGCATGTTGTGAAAAAGCCTATGCCACCTCGGGCGGCCAGCGAGCAATAAGAAAGCATGTGGTGAAAGCCTATGCCACCTTGGGCTGCCAGCGAGCAATTAGAGAGCATGAGGGGAAAAAGCCTGTGCCATCTCCCGGCTTGCGCACGTAACAAATAGGCAAGCTTGCGGACATGTATGCCCACCCACCTCTTTTTGCGCTCAGGGTCCTCCTTCAGCACTTCAGCAGGACCTGCTGGCTCTGGGCCCAAGATTCCTTTCTTCCTCTCTTCTGTATGCTCCATGGTCACTAACACCCGTAGCAGGTTGTCAGCTGCAAGGGCAAGTTTGGAACGTGCACAACTGCTCACGTGTTTGTGTGTGCGCATGTGCACACAAATTGGCTTCGCAGGTAAAGGCGGAATAAGGCTCTCAAAAATCTCCCACAGGGCATCAGCACAGAGCAAGTGCCTCGGAAGCGCATCTCCTTGCCCATCATTTGACTTATCCGATGCATAAAAGAGCAGCTTTTGGGGGGCACTGCTCTCCTGAGTTACTCTGCAGAAATCCCTTAAATGGCAATGCTTGAACATGAATTGTGAATGAAGGCACACCCATGCCTTCCACGCAAGACAGCGGTAGAGGGCGTGGAGCGGCCCAAGGCAGCGGCATCGTGTCAGGTTGACGTTCACAGTGGTATCATGCAAACGCAGAACATGTCACCAGCACCCAGGGGCGCAGCAGCAGGCAGGGCGGCAGAAAAGGGGCAGATCAACAGCCGCAGAGCCCTAGACACGAAATGGAATTGTGGGCATGGTGGTCAGTGATCCACTGGTCACAGTATACGGCCTGCCTCAGAATCTTACAGGCCAGCAGCACGCTTGCCGAGCTGCAGCACAAGATGCACCCACCGCTCCCTCCAGCCATGACCGACTTAACCACCCGTTCCAGCTCCAAGTCCCTTGGGCCCTTCAGTTTCTCTGCAAACCTGCATTGCATGCAAACGTGCCCTGGCCTGAGCGCTAGCAGCTGGCTTGCGGTGCGTGTGTGCGTGTGTATGAGATTGCGCGCACATCCCTCAGGGTCCCACCCTCAGCTGCTCTGAGGCGGGTGCATAACGGGCATGGATGGCATGGTGCTGTTTCCCCATCCCGTGCCTTTGAACATCTTCTGACGCGAAAGCCTGTCGTCCTTCCCTTTTGTGAAGAGCATGGAGGGCATGGACACAGTGCCCAGCATGGCCAGCTGCTCCCTTCCTTAGAAGATGCAACCCCCTTAGTACAACTGCCAGAAAGTTGTGCCTGGCTTGTGTCGCTGCGCTCTCACCATTGCACAACTTTCCGGCCGTCCTTATGCTCCTGCCCTTTTGGCGTCTCAATGTGCTCCTGTAGATCAGCCAGGGCCCGCTGGAGCCTGCGCACAGCGTGCAAACAAGACATGCCGGCGTGGGCAGCTTGTTATTTCCGGCAACACACAGTGCACAGCCGGCATCAGCTCAGCAGGCCTGTCCCAGGGCCCACTTAAGACTGTGTGTGCAGCGTGCGCTCATGATGTTGTCTTCTTCACAGCTGTCTTGCGCACCCACTCCATTTTCACGAACTGTTGCATGCATGCGTGGGCATTTGCGCTCGTATCAAACCTTCCTTGAGGGTCTAGAGTGAATGCTGTGTGAGGCAGTGCGAGTGCAGATGGACACGCACATGAGCAGCGCTCATGCAGACGAAGCAAGCAGGAGCTCTCCACACCATTGAATCTTGCACAAATGATGTCTGCGGAGTGCAAATGCTAGACACATAAAAGTCACAAGTTACAAGTTAAGGGGTTAACCGCAAATGCTAGGCACATAAAAGCATGTAGGATTAAAAAGGTGGCAGCGAGTGCAGCGACAAGCCAGCACAGGAAAGCACAGGTCTTCAGCCATGCTCATTGCCTTGCTGTAACACTCCCAGGAGTGCCTGCATTCCGCTTCATTACACTTCCTGACTTCTGTTCATACACAACACTGTAGAGCTCTGCCCACAAAAAGAAAACCCCCATTCAACTGATTAATGATACCAATTCATAACGATAATCCATAACCAGGCCAATTTTAAGTTGAGCACATGTGTACACTTTCTGGTATGAAGATACATCTAGCTCTCCTGTCTTAACCAAGGGAACACCGGGCAAGAGTATCTGACACTCGCAGATTCTATTGCATAGCTAGCTCTTCCCATTCTGGGCACACATGGACGCACATTGCCTGCTGTTGAGGCGGGACTTCCTCTGCCTCTTGCTTTTGCTGAACCCCTTCTCCAGATTCAGAGGCCGCACAAAGGGTCTTTCTCTGCTGCTGGGGGGGCAGGCCTGCTCCATCCAGGGCAAGCATACCAACTTGTGATCCGTAAAATTCAGGTTGGAGGTGTGTTAACTTCAATTAACAAGGCAGGTTACGGTGCACTGAAGCCCAAGTGAGTGCAGCTACGACACACGACACAAAAGGCAGGGCAAAACCTGAGTAATTGCATCCCGGAAACTGCATCCTACACCATGCGCATCACATTATCATGTATGTTCACCTGCTCGATGCTGAAAGAAGTGACGGCTTGGGGATCGTGGCGCTCGCGGAGGTGGAGAACAAGTTAGAGCGCTGCCTTGCTTTGTGGCAGGCAGCTGTGAGGCACGCTGGAGTGCACTATTCAATGCCATCTTCATATAATAATAATAGTGATTTCGCGACGGGTTTTGGGAACCTCGCCAATATTGGCAAGTGCAGTAGAAGGTTATTAATTATATTAGATATTAGATATGAAGTTCCCGATTCAAAGATGGGTGCGCATTTGGCTTCTTATCTCCGCATTCATAGTGAGTTTTTTTATTGAGGTTTGCTGGGTGCCCATGCATGCATGATTAAAGAAGACAGTATAATAGTAAATGTCTCATACTATCTGGTCTTGCAACCAGGAAGTTGTGTGCAAAGTGACGTTCGCACGTTTGCAGCCATCACTCTGTGCTGCTGCTGCTGCTGCTGCTGCTGCTGCTGTTGCTGCTGCTGCTGCTGCTGCTGCTGCTGCTGCACATTCATACTCCCTGGTTTCCCCAATTACGCTGTGCGATCATCTGCTTGAGAAAGCATGTTGGATCAGCAAGAATGCAGCTCTCTGGCTGAATATCACCACCAGGATTGAATTGCCTTCGTTTTTACGCGTTTGTGAACTATGTGAATAGCATATGCCATTCATTCTTGATGTAGTCAGTGTTGAGTCACTTTCATTGATCAACTTGCCGCAAAAGCATAAGCGAGTGCATGTTAGTGGACCTGAGCTGCCCCAACCTTGCTTGTCCATCGCCTTCAACCTTGCCAGGTTCTCTATGATGCTGGCTATGCCTTGTTGCGTCCGTACACCTTAGAAGGCGGACCTCTGGAGTCCTTTTGGAAGCCCTACCAATACTATGGAACCGTTGATTTGATATACAGTGAAGCCCGCTATCGCACGTAAGCTCATGCAATCACCATTTCTGGCCATGCAGTTCTTAAATATTTGTCTGAGCCTAATGCTGAAGCCTGCGCCTGTGGACTTGCATGCACATTGTGCTGCGCTCATCATGTAACAGACTCTCCAGCATGCCGGCCGGTGCGTCCAATAAACGCAGGGGGGATCGATTCTGCGAAGCGCAAGCAGTGTGCAACGTAATAGAGGTGGCGTTTCAGCTGTATGCTCTGCGCCTTCTGAACACGCGGGGGAGCGAAGCGCTTGGCCTTCTTATGGCTTTCACAACACAGGCATTCACGTTTTGGAAAACCTGTCTGGTGAGCGAGTTGCGCATTCCAGCAGAACCTGCAATGTCTCACAGTGCCATAAGGGTCTGCTGATTCTCGGGCGCACCCCAGTGCAGCCTGGCGAGCACGGGCATGAACGGAACTGCCAGAGGCTCTACCCGGAGGGCGTGACCAACCCCTGCTCCTGTGTATACCCTCAAAGATGCACCCACGCATTGTCCCCTCCCCATCCCTTCATGCCCATTACATGGTTGAGAGGCAAGCACCTCAGCTGCAAGCGACGTAGCTAGGCAGACCACGCATGTGGCAAGAAAGACACCATTGCCATCCCTGCCCCCTGGTCATGCTGGGGACTGTTAAGAGCGCACACAACCCTTGCTCCACGCCGCAGTACTGGCTGTATGACATAGCAGGCGGCTTTGCTCATACGGGGCATAATGACTTCAAGACTGCGCTTTTTGTTTACGTCCTCACAAATATCTGGTACGCCATGAAGCCCACTCACGCTGCAATTTTGAGCTGGCCGCAAGTTAAGGAGAGCCTCTTTGAAGCGGCATGTTTTTTAGTGGTGGCTCTAAGTGTTTTTGATTGGTGGTCGCCTGTGTATATGCTGACTGATGTGTAGTGTTTTGAGTGGTGGTTGCTTCTGTGTGTGCTGATACATACTGTGTAAGCATTTGCAGCGCTGCAGGGGAAAATTCATTCATATTCATATTCAATCATTGAGCGACGCGGCGCCAACACCCATGTTTAAGATTTTTAAGCAGCATGGGCTGCAATCCTTGCTGCTTTGCACTCCTCTGGTGTCTGCTTGCTGTGTGGTCGGTATGAGGCAACATGCCTGTGGGGCACTTGAGGTCCTTCCTGCTCTGCACAATTGCCTGGCGCAGCATATCCTCCTGCTCTTCTTAGTGTGCTGAAATGAGCAAAAGGCTGTCTCTTTTACTTCACGCTGGCAGGTGGATTGTGCTCCCCCTCTTCGCTATGCTGGATTTGGGGCTTCTAATTTGGTACTGCTTGCAAAAAGGCTCCCCACCAACAGAGAGGGTTAAGCTGCATGTAGCACCCCGCAGGTTTTAGTACAAGATACGGTATTTAATAATAGAGTGAGCAATGCAGCATTGCCAATGCTTACAAATTTATTCCTTCCCTTCTGGCTTCTCTCTTGGGACCTACCTGGGGCACCATTGTTTCAGGAAGCCTCGCTCTGCCTGCCCTGTACCTGCTGAATAAGGCGTCACTGCTTTTTGTAGGCGTGCATTCAGGGTATTGTGGGTGCACAAAAAATTTCCATGCTGCATGTTTGATAATTGTTTGCCTTGGCAAAATTCAGCACTCACATGCCCTTAAAACATACTGGGTGTATCACTTAGTCACATCTTTCGTGCTTCTAGTACCATGTGTACTCGGCCTCACTGTATATCCATGTTTTCTACCTCTGAAAGCGTAACAAGCTTAAAAAGGGTGAGGTGCCAGAAAAACAGATCTGAAGTTCCTAACTTAATCTGGGAGAAAGCTGTAGTAGGTGCCATTGCAGGTGAGGCTGCATAGCTGCACCTGCCGACGCACTGGCTCGTTCGGCAGGTACAGCTTTGTAACTTAACCTAGTTACAAGTAGGAACAAGAATACGGAAAGAACAACCCCCCCGACCCCCACTAATGACCTTCTTGCTTGTTTGATGGTGGAGGTTTGCCTGGTGCTTGCGCCAGATGTAAACTTCTTCCTTAATTCACACACAGGGGTTTTGGCGTCAAGGTACGACTACGGTAGTCTTTTCTTTTCTTGGAATTACGAACTACCCATCAAGCAGCAAAACCTCTTCTGCGACCTCTTTTGTGGCTCTAGCAGGCTGAGAGAGTCCATGGGCCAATCAGACACCAAAGGTTAGATTAGGTTACATAGCTGTATCCGCCGAATGAGGGCAGCTGAGCTGAAACCGAGAAGGACTGCAACCTGGATCTAAACTAAAGAGGCGCAAACTCAAAAAGGAAAGGTAGTGTCTGTTAACTAGAAATTTTGGTGAGCACACGAAACTCAGAAAGACAAACTAGCTAGGAAAGTTTAAGGGCACACAAAGACAAGGTCAGACAGGAAGAGCAGGCTAACTAAGGATAACTAGCTACTTCAACCAGCCAGCCGCCAGAGCGCTTGCACGCGAACGCGCCCATCCACAAGCTCCATCTTGACTCTTGACAATCAGACACCAAAGGATTGGCTATGTATGTACATGAGTGCCTAGATCTCAGAACATTACCTAGCTTGCCTTTATTGGTTTTGGTTGCAGGCCCGTTTGCAGGTTTACAGCCTGAGGTTTACAGGTTAAAAGAATAAGCCATCAGTAAAAAGTGCGACTGCAAGGCTGCATGTCAAAAACGCGTAAGAGGAGTAGATGTCCAACATCAGAATTTGTTGTAGCAAATTGCTGTACCTACAAAAAAAACTTAAAAGGGAAAAAAGGCACTTCGTTATGTCCTACGCTGCAGTGCAGGTAAGAAGTATGTTTACATTTTCACTGGAGGGTGATAACTGGAGGGTTGTCACAACCAAACCTACCAGCAATTCTGATCAGGAATCTCACCAACAAACAAAGGAACCTCACCAACAAACAAAGGAATCTCACCAACAAACAAAGGATTCTCACCAACAAACAAAGGAATCTCACCAACAAACAAAGGATTCTCACCAACAAACAAAGGAATCTCACCAACAAACAAAGGAATCTCACCAACAAACAATATCATGTCTACTTTGCGCCCATGACCATAGAAAATTGGGCACTCCCTATCTTTAAAAAGGCTGGCTTCACACCTAAGAAAATTCACCCTATAGCCCGCTGTCACGCCGAGAGACTGCTGCATCCAAATTAGACTCGCGGCATGGCCATAACATGAGAAATATGCTTCCACATGAGAAATATGAAATGCTTCCACATGAGAAATATGCTTCCACATGAGAAATATGCT
>LKMJ01003497.1_pt1 | contig 14618 bp, 19 predicted proteins | sample 643391 | NCBI WGS metagenome assembly LKMJ01 (sample SAMN04112250, study PRJNA286221) | soda lake metagenome | biome: soda lake; feature: Kulunda Steppe; material: water; isolation source: sample PL-Br10 brine of Picturesque Lake | place: Russia: Kulunda steppe | collected 2010-07
AATTCGTAGATAGGCTTCCATGTCTTTGTCCTCTATGTGTGTTGTGAATGGTTCAGCGTTTGCTCCTCCGTAAACTGGTTGGATGATTGGTGTTTCTACTTCCATGAACCCTTCGTCTTCGAGGTAGTGTCTCATTTCGCTGATGATTTTGGATCGGTCTCTGAAAACTTCTCGTGCATCCAGATCTGATAAAAGGTGTAGAGGCCTGTCACGGTACTGCGTCTCCTGATCCTCTAATCCGTAGAAATCACTGGGAATAGGCCTGACTCCTTTTGTCAGTAATTCAAAGTCTTGCGCTTGGATTGAGAATTCTCCTTTCTGAGTGAATTTCAGGTATCCCTTTACTCCTACTATGTCTCCGTTCTGTACGTATTCATCGATAAATTCAAGGATATCTTCGTCTTGAATCATTACTTGGATGTCGCCTTTTTCTCCTCTCAAATCAAGGAATGCTAGAGAACCAAAGTTTCTGGTCTCCATGACTCTGCCAGCGACACTGAAGTTTCTGTCAGGCAAGTTATCTTCATCTTCGTCCGAGTATTCTTCTAAGAGGCCTTTTATCGTGACATCTCTATCATAGTTGTATTTGAATGCGTTTCCGTCTTCTTTTAGTTCTTCAAGTATTTCAATTCGTTCTTCGCGTTCTGAGCTCATATAAATTAGATCACCTATTTAGGCCTCTAAAGTAATTTAAGGCCTGAGAATTTTTAACCATCACATTTTGAGAAAGTAAAAACTGGAATGATTCAGCGAATTCCTGCCTTAAAACATCCACCAAAGATTGAATGCAACATAAATATTATTTGGGCCTCTAAATTTTTAACTCTGAACAAAAGTTCAAAGGTTTTTAACTTATACTCCAACTTATTTTTATTATGTTAGAAGGAGTTAACCCGAGACTAATTTTTGCTATTCTATTTACTGCTGGAGTTGTAGCAGCTCTATGGTTTGACAGGAATAAAATTGAACGTCATTCAATACTTTTCATAAGAAGAACCCAAAGAGGAATTGATTTACTTGATAGAATTGCCAAGAAGGCCCCACGTTTTTGGAATGCATACGGCTGGATGGGCGTATTCTTCGCAATATTAAGCATTCCATTGATGCTTTTCCAGATGGGATGGATCGTTAATAATTTTATTAGAACCGGAAGCAGCGAAGGAGGGCCTAGCGCTATTCTTCCAGGCCTAACATCAGAGCAGACGATCGGAGGAAACCTACAAGCAGGAGCAACCTTCATCCCTGTAGAGTACTGGGTTATCTCAATCGCCATAATAATGGTTGTTCACGAGGCCTCTCATGGAATTATCGCCCGTATGGAAGGATTTGAGATAAACTCTGTAGGATGGCTAGTTTTAGGTATTATTCCTGGAGCTTTTGTCGAGCCTAAAGGAATGCAGCTTGGAGATGATGAAGAAGGCGAAGGAATGGGAGCAGCAAATATCTGGGATCAAGGAAATTACAAACAGAGATTAAAGGTGTTAGCTGCTGGAAGCTGGGCTAACTATGTGACAGCCTTCTTCTTCGGTATAGCATACTTTGCACTTATTTTATTCCTACTACCTTCCTTCTATTCGGGGGCAGTTCATTATGACGCAATTGAAGGAACTCCTGCATTTGAAGCAGGTATGACTTCCGGAGAAATCACAAGTATAAACGGAGAACAGGTAAGCAGTATTGAAGATATCCAATCTGTTATGAACGGTACATCTCCGGGCGACACAGTCAGCTTAATTACTTCTGAAGGCGAATTTGAATTCGAACTAGGTGAAAGAGAAGGCCTAGAAACCGGATTTATAGGGATTACATTCAGTTATCCCGGGTATATCAGCTGGTTTGTGAATCTATTATCTATGATAGCCTTCCTGAATTTGGCTATTGGAATGTTCAACTTGCTGCCTGCAAAACCTCTTGATGGAGGCCACATAGTTGACACCTTTGTAGAAGAGTTTGGAAAGGAGGAGCATAGAAAATACGTGAATCATTTCTCAGTATTTATGTGGATAATAGTACTGGGATCGCTTATCGCATCGTTAATACTATGACACACACAATAGAAGTAGTAGACCGTGGGGATGTAGTAGAAGCCGAGGACGGCCAAGACATTTTACAGGCCTTACTTCAAGGAGGAGTAGAATGGATGCATGCATGCGGCGGATTCTGCAACTGCACTACTTGCCGGGTCAAGGTAGAAGAAGGAATGGAAAACCTTTCTGAAATGCAGCAAGATGAGAAAAATACTTTAAGGAGATATCAGGGAGATGAAGTCCTTGAAGGGCCTTTCAGGTTAAGCTGTCAAGCAGATGTGCACGGCGATATAAAGATTTCAGAGCCAGAATGGTTTTAAATTCATGAAAAAAGAAGAAAGGCCTACTTGTTGGAACTGCGGCGGTAATATGACAAAGTTTGTAGCGTGCGAACTAAAATGCTTTAACTGCGGGTTTATCCGTGATTGTTCCGACCCGTAACCCTTTGTTTAGTGCATTTATTACAGAGGCCAAACATCGTCTGATTACTGCATCCTTTTCTTACACATTCCACATCTTTGAGTGCTTTGAACAGTTTTTTGAACCCTTAGAACGATTATCGTGTTGGGGGGTTAGTATATAAAGCTTGGGATGGAATCCTTTAATCTGTAAACGACATTCTCAGGCCTTTCAGGGGTTTTCAGGTCTGCGAACTGTTAATTTAAAACCAATAGAAAATTCAATAATAAGGTGAATTAAACAAAAATGACTGAAACTGTAAAATGCCCTTACTGCGGTGAAGTCTTCGAGGGGGAAGACGAAGCTGAAGCAAGGACTCAGGAAGGAATTCATAGAGCTGAGAACCATGTAAATCAGCAGGATTCCACTTCCAAAGCGACGAAAGGAAGAAACATTATCGACGACTGGAAGACTGAAGGCCACAAGGCCTAAAATCCTTTCTTCCCTTTCGAACACACTCTCTTTTTCTTTATGGAAACTAAAATTTTGAAAATAGCCTTAATATTATTGACTCCTATAGTTTTACCGCCAGTGTTATACTACCATTTTAACATCCCTGCTCATGCTGTCCTAGGAACTATAATAGCAATTTATCTGCCATTATGGTACAAACTGAATTATATGGATAAAGAATGAGAAAAACACGTATAGAGCGTGTTACAGATATCTTTATTTAGGATTTAAATCTATTATTAGATTGGTGATCTGAGATCATGAATCTAGGTAAATGTCTAATCTGCGGTAGAAGAGTTAAATCAGATGAAATTTACGTGACTGCAGAAGAAGGTTACGCCCACACTAACTGTCTGAAAAATTCTAGGCGTATTTCCGGTATGTCAGCGTAACTAGCCTTTTCCGTATCTATTATTTATGGTTTAGGATTATGCGGCTATCGGGATTTGAACCCGAGTCTACGCCTCGAGAGGGCGTGATGATTGGCCGGACTACACTATAGCCGCTAGTAACTACAAGATAAAATTTCAAAGATTTAAATGTGAGAGTACTTTCTTCTGTTATGGATCTGGAGAAGCTAATTCCGGAAAATTATGGTGGACTTGAAAACTCAGACTTACCTCTTTCAGAAGGACGAATAGCAAGACTGTTTAGAGAAAACATGAGCGATGAACAGACACTAGACGGAGACGTTCCTCATGTTGTTAACTGTGTGCTCTCAGAATTACTGGAAGCGATTATTGATGAATCAATGAATGAGGCAGAACTTATGCACAAAGTAAAAGAGGCGCACGTCAGAAAGGCCTTAAGAAGTGTAGAAGTGAAAGAGCAGTACTCAGCAAGGTCGGAAGCCTTTATCAACGAGCTCAAGACTATAGCTGACGAAATGGAAGAGACCGCCAACAGACTCGAAGATTAATTATAAATCCCAATATATTCAATAATTTTTTATTATGGGAGATCTCGACTACCTTGACTGGAGCTCATTAATACTTGCAACAATTGGAGCTGTCAACTGGGGATTAGTAGGGCTCGGACAACTAGCAGATTCAGGTAGAGATACTTATAACTTGATAAATATTGGTTTAGGTTCGATTCCAGAAGTTGAATCTGTTTTATATCTTTTAATTGGTCTTGCAGGGCTTTACCAAGTTTACTTTGGGTTCCAGCTTTACGAAGATTAATCTTCTTTCTCTTCCATTGGACCTATTTCATCTTCCATTTCTTTTAGAAAGTCCATTTCTTGCTCGAATTTTTGAAGAGACTGAGTGAACTTCATCTTCACGTAAAACAGCACTAGGCCTGCTCCTAGAAATACTCCTGTGGTGAAAGCAAGGGCCAAATATAGTAGATTCATGGGAAGTATTTACAGTTTTAGGTTGATAAAACCTATTTGAGATGGAAAAACAAAGGTTTATGGTAAATTTTCTATGGTCCAAAGTCTCCGCCTTTCTTGTAGGTCTGGGCGTCTGGCAACTTACTGAGAACATCCTCTTTGGAGTACTGACCTTTACTGTCCTTGTACTGTTGATACCTGTCGCAGTCCATTACCTTCATCTCAGAGACCTCTCCTGAAATCATTTGAAAAGCAGACTCAAAACTGGCGAACTGGAAAAGATGCGAGTTACAGCTACAGTCGCTTGAGCCAAATCCATCAACAGGTTTATCCATTTTTTGACTTAATTTACATTCAAGATCTTTTTTCGGGAAAATCAGGGCAGCTTCAAGAAAACCTTCTTCAAGTAGGTAGTCAATATGCCAATGAATCTTTTTATCCCCGGAGAAGTGTCTAAACACTCTTTTCAGGCCTCCAGGCCCAAAAGCAGACCCGTTGTATACTACATACTTTTCCTCAAATTTTCTAAGGCCTAATGCCCCAACTTCAGCTTTTTTAGGAGCTTTAATTATCAATGAATAGCTGCCTTTCATAATAAGAACAGAAGTATTGAAACAGCTACTAATACTGCGTATACAGGTTTTGAAGCATTTAGTATCTTTTTCCCATCAATATTACCGAAAGGAATCAAGTTGAATAGTGCCAGCCAAATATTGATTGTATGACCATAACTACCAATCTGTCCAGGAATTATTAGGAATAGTAGGCCTAGAACTATGTTGGTTATTGGCCCTGCTGCTGTTATCCATAACTGTTGTACCCGATTTCTCTGTCCTGTTGTGTAGACTGCTCCAGGTGCTGCGAATATGAATCCTGCGAAAGATGCGAAAAACGCTAATGCTAACATCTGGTAGTCTGCTATAAACTCGGCATTTAAGCCGTACTGTTGGGCTACAACTTTGTGCGCAAGTTCATGAAGCAAGAATCCTAATCCTGCTGTAAACAATGCTAAAGCTACTGATTCTAAATCGAATCCTCCTAAAAGATTAGCGAATGCCAACCCAAGTATAAGCCATGCAAGCAGCAAATCTCTTTTTTCCTCAAACTTCATTTTTTGAATCACAGACCGAGCAGTGCGACTGCTATGGAAAAGTAAATTAGTAAAGCTGTTATATCCTTCACCGTTGTAACCAATGGATCTGAAACTGCCGCAGGATCTTTACCCAACCTTTCCGCAATTAACGGAATCAAATACCCTATCATTGATGCAGCAAAACAGGTTAACGCCATTGAAATCATGATAACCATTGAAACCCTTGTATCACCTTGCCACACAAAAGCCGCTATACCAGCTAACAAACCTACAATTAATCCTATTATCAGGCCTGCTACTCCTTCACGTGCAACAAAACGGACGTAATTTTCATCATGTATCTGTCCGAGTGTTAGGCCTCTCACCAGTATAGTAGAAGACTGTGTGCCGACATTACCGCCCATATCCATAATTAATGGGATGAAGAAAGCGATAACTGTAGCTGTACGCAATGCTTGTTCATGGTGCTCAATTACAGAACCTGCGATAAGGCCTCCAACCAATGCGAATAGAAGCCAAGGCATTCTAACATAAACCTCCTTCAAGACAGAAGAATTCAGCATTTTCTCACTCCTATAAAACTGATCCTTGTCAACAACCCCTGCCTTCTTGAAAATATCATCTGTTTCTTCTGCTTCTAGAATCTCCATTACATCATCCAAGCGTAGAATGCCTACCATTCTGTCATTCTCAACAACCGGGAAAGCCTGGAAGTCATACTTAGCAAGCTTTCTAGCAGCAACCTCTAAATCCTGTTCAGGCTGAAAACTGACAATATCAGTTTCCAAGGCCTCATCCAAAGAATCAGATTTCATTAAATCTTTAACAGAAGCAACGCCCTTCAAGCGGTCATCTTCCTCCACGAAAACATAATAAATAGAAGGTTTATCATGGAAATCTGATTTCTCAAACTTCTCTAAGGCCTCTTCCTTTGTTGAATCAGATTCTACTATGACGAAGTCGCTGCTTGAGAATTCGCCCACAGTCATTTTCTTCGAGGCCATAATTATTTTTCATTCAAGATGGTATTTTAATGCCAACCAAAGAAATACAATCAGTTTAAAAGTCCGGTTTTCAAGTCACCGAAAGATGAAGCATTCCAAGCTGGGATATGGCTTTTTAGATTAAAAAATGTTTCTGGAAACCAGAATCTAGGATTTCTTACATGATAACTAAACTATAGATAATAAGCAAACACCACAAGCCTATGAAAAACAGGGATTCTCTAGAAATATTTTTTTCATCAAAGTGAACAGCTATGCCTGCAAGAGATAAACCTGCAACCAGTCTATGCATCAATATACCGGTTGGAACAGCTTCGACACCTAAATACATATAATCTAACATACTAGCTGCTGTAAAACCTGCAAAAACAGTTACGCCCGGTAGTAAGCCTTTTCTACTTTTTCCATAAAAATATGCTATCATAGGTGCGCCTACGAAAAGAATTGGAGCTATCAAAAACATTACTTGATGTGGAGTAAAAAGATTGTGAAGAGCCAGGCCTCCAAACCTAATCAAAGCGATTAACCCTGTGAAAGCTGCTAGAGGTAAAAATAAAGTCTTTAATTCTTCTCTATAGTTTGAACTACCGAGTACTGTCAAAAAAGCCATTAATCCTGCTACAGTTATCCATCCATCAGAATCAATACTAAACCCGTCTGAATAAACTCGCTCAAGTTCAAAACCTTCGGCTCTAAGACTTTCCTCCAGAGTTATACGGGCTTCTACATTGCTTTCCACCTCATGCTTCAAAGAAAACCAGTCAAAATGCTCATAATGAGCCTGAACCAAGGTCATATTTGAGGCCTTATAACCCCTAAGATGATGTCTCGTCTTAAAGTAATCGCCTTTCTCAAGCTGATAATCTTCCAAAACCCATTCATCATTAATATTTGCATATCTTTCAGTGCCTTCAGCACTATCCCATCCAATATCCCTGGTTAAAGCTCTTTCAACCTCATTTGGATCTTCTAATATCGCTAAATTATGGTTGTTGCTAGGATTATCGAAACCAGGCTCAGGGCTGTAATAAAGCCAGGCCTCATCCTCAGCATAAGTCAAGTTCTGATCCTCTATTGTTAAAGCCGCTGAAACAGAAGAAATCGCAATCAAGAAAATAAATAATCCAAAGAATTTACAGTACTTCATACTTCACAATTCGTATATTAGAAATTAAAAGTAATCTGAATTAAGTTATGGACTCTGTGCCTTTCACTTCCTCAAATCTCCGTTAAAGGCATTAAAGTCAACTCTCCCTAGTTTAGCAGTGTTAAACAATGTTTTATTTAGTTTGTAGATGATCCTGCCTATAATCCATTTGAGGAGTTATAGAGATTCTTCTTGAAGTCTTTCTATAATATCCTCTCTCATTTCTGCGTGTGTTTCTTGATCGAACTGTGAACCCCAGTTGGCGAATCCTGCAGCAAGCCAAGCAGTCGTGGCAAACCTATAAACCTTTCTCCTCTCATCAAAGCCTTCATCAATAGAATTATTATGTTTATAACCCTCGTAAAGATTCTCTCTTAACGATTCCTTCGTTTCATCATCTTTGAAGTCCAAGTCCCAGTCTATCAACAAGTATTCTGCCCTTGCCAAATCGTATTCATCATGTCCTGTTCTTGGATGACTCCAGTCTATGAACCCTGTGACTTCATCTCCTTCAACAAGAAGGTTGTCGAGTCGGTTGTCAGAGTGATTAAGGACAGGTTCTGGGTCTTCAGGCACTCTTTTTCTTATTTCATCTTCTGGTGTTTCTATTTCTACAGGTTCTTCCCATTTGTCCTCTACAATATCTGCCCAGGAATCAATTGTGCTTTGTAGCGACCATGTCCATTTCTCTGCGTCATCTGTGATTTGGAGTTCACCGTCTTCTGCAGAAAGTAGTCCGTAGTTATCGAAGGATGTAGGAATATCGTGAATCTTTCCAAGAATTTCTCCATATTGATATATTAGGTTGCCAAGTTCTTCATCTGATAAGTTATGCTTTATTTTATCAGGATTCTCTCCCGGCAGTTTCTCCATTACGTAGAATGAGTTCTCATAATCTTCCTCAGAAAAGTCCTTATAAACTATTTCTGGAGAAGGAACATCAGTATTATTTGCGACTAATTTATAGATTTCGGGTTCAGCTCTGAACCATCCTATCTCGTTTTCTTCATTAGTATGGACTTTGAGAATATAATTTTTATCTTCAGATTCAAGCTTATAGATTGTGTTCAGGCCCTCTTCTACAGAGGTCCAGTCAAAATTTTCTCCCATCTCGCCTTCAACTTGTCTTTTTAGCTTTTCCAAGCCCAATTCAACCATATTAATTACTTCTTCTTCAAGATTATAAAAAACAGAAATTCAAATATAAGGCGAGTTTGGACTCTTCGGGATTTGAACCCGAGGCCTCTTCCCTGCCAAGGAAGCGTTCTGCCAGACTGAACTAAGAGCCCCTCTAATAAATCACTAGACTCTACTTTTTAAAATGGAGCATGATTAGCTGCTATTTCACCAGCCATCTCAAAAACTTGAAGTTCAAATCCGTACCATATTCCGAATGCGAGAGTCATTTCAAGCACAGCGAATCCGATAAATGAGTAAGCTGCGAAGGTTTTAGCTTTAACATCTAGAAGGCCTGCCGGGATCGCTACTAGGCCTGAGCCTATAGGCAGCCATCTTAAAACGACTAAACTTACTGGCGCGTTTTTATTCACGGACCAGTTCATGAATCTCCAGAATCGGGTCTCAAGTTTGTCATCTGATACATATCTTTCTCCTAGAAACCGGGAGAAAAGGTAAAGCACAAAATTGCCTGTAGTTAAGGCTATAGAAGATATAGTTGCTATTGCGAAAACTTCTAGAAAGCTTTCTGCGTAGAACATTGTGAATGTTGGTGTAACCAACGCATCAGGTATGAAAAACAGGAGGCCTGCTCCGCTGACGAGCTGCGAGCTGATAAACATTGTCAGACCATATTCAATAAGGAACTGTTCAAAAACTGTCTCAATTGCAGTCAGATATCCTTCTAAAAATCCCATTAATAACAACTAATGGACTTGGTAAATATAATATTTTAACTAAGAAATTTTAGATAAGATCGATTTCTTCAACTTCAATTTCACCGTTATCTAAAGTCACAGAGTAGGCCTTTCCAGAGTCAAAACTAGAAGCATTCAATACTTTTGTACCCATTAACTCGTTCTCCCCAAAGTCTTCATGAACATGTCCATTAACCCATAAAGCTGGTTTATGCTTCATAATCATTCTGCGGAACTGGTCAAAACCAATCCTTTTACCGGAATTAACCTTGTCTCCTAGCTTCTTCGGAGGATAATGAGAACAAATAATCAATTTTTCTGAGTCGAATCCTTCAATCATTTCAGCGACTTTTTCCTGGACATCTTCAGGGAAATCCCCTCCAATCAAAATCAGCTTATATTCATCATCAATATCAGCTTCCAAAAAATGGAATACTGGTAGGCCTTCCAAGTCTTCTTCAGTCATGTGCAGATCTCTATTACCTGTAGTTCCTACAGCTGCTACATCTAGGCCTTCAAAAAGCCTTTCAGCATAATCAAGATCCATATAGTCGCCTGCATTAATGTATAGATCGTAATTATTATTTTCTAGCTCCTCTCTGCAAGCCTTAAGTAGCTCTTCTCGGGCGTGGAAATCTCCAGCAACCAGCATTTTCAAACTCATTATAAAAAGTAAATAGAAAGTGAAAACTTTTAATCTACATGCTCCAAGGCCTCAAGACAATAAGCCATCGAAGCGCCAGCCTTAACTTCCGAAGCTAAGTGGACCACATGAGAAATTTCTTCCTTTGAGGCACCATGCTTAGCTGCTTTCTGACCATGAGTATGCACACAGTAAGGGCACTGAGCCGCAGCTGCTGCAGAAAGCATAATTAATTCACGAGTCTTGTCATCAAAAACCGATTCAGTCGCGAGTTCTTTCTGCCAGTCCTGATATTTTTCCCAGATACTGCCTGAGGCCTCAACAAATTTTTCAGAATCTTCAATATGCTCATCATCTATCGGATTCGACAAAGTTAATTCACCTAGTTTTGAAAGGTGAATTCTGGAATATAAATTCTTCAGGTTGCTATTTGGGCAATTTGTATGAACCAGTAGACTTATTCTCATTCTGTCTGTAAAAAATTTGAGGCCTTTTTTAATCTGTGGAATTATTCAATTTTCATGGACAATGTTGCAGTAATTTTTCCAACTTTGAATGAAGAAGAAGCTATAAGAGAAGTCGTTGAGTTGGTTCCGGAACAGGTTTTAGGCCTGGAAACCAGCGTTTTTATTGTTGATGGCGGTTCTTTTGACTCTACTGTTAGTTATGCTGAAGAGGCTGGAGCTGATGTGATAGTTCAAGACGGCTCAGGCAAAGGTGATGGAATGAGGCAGGCCATTGAGGAGATAGATTCTGATATCTATGTTTTTCTTGATGGGGACGGTACTAATCCTCCTGAAGAAGTTGGAAAAGTCGTTGAGCCTATAGTTGATGGAGATGCTGACCATGTTTTAGGTAATAGAATAAAGAATAGAGAAAAAGGTGCATTCGACCCATTAAATTTCTACTTAAACAGATTTTTTAGTTTCATGGTATCTAAGTCTTTCGGAATGCACATAAAAGATATTTTAACTGGTTACAGAGCTTTAGAAAGCAGCCATGCGAGGGAGTTAAATTTGGAGACGAAAGGCTTCACTATTGAAACTGAGCTAACATTAAAATCTTGGAGTAAAGGAACGGTAAAGGAAGTTCCAACTACTTATAGGCCTAGAAAAGGAGAAAGCAAGCTAAGTATTTTTTCGGATGGATTGAAGATAGCTTTTACCTTTTTAAAACAGTTTTACAGTCTTAAACTGAGTCCCAAGTTACAATTCTCTCAAAGTAGTAGTTAAATCCTGTTGCCATAATAACACCTAGTATATTAGCCAGTAAGTAATGGATACCCATACTCACGCCTAGGTAAAGGCCTGTGAAAGAAAGTAATATTCCTCCTGACCTAACAATATTTGTTCTTAATAACGCATAAGTCTTAGATTTAAACTGTTTGAACGTAAATCCATCATTAAGGTAAAAAACCATTATAATGGCTGATTCCACAGCCAAAGCTTTGGAAATAAAGAGATTTACACCCATAACTCCGTGAAATATGAAGAGTACTGCTGTTTCAAGCACAAATCCTGCCGCCCCTACAATCAAAAATTTTACTATAGATTCATAATCTCTGAATACATGTAAATTCAATTCAATAACTCTACCACCCTATCCTCTATACTGCAGTAGTTTACAGGAGCATACTCACATATTCTCACATCATGAACCTCATCCAATCTCTCGATATAGGTTGAGTGGAAGGGCTCTTCAACACAATTAGAACCTTCTGCACTGTATCCTCCTGGCTCAAATTCAACTATCTTTACCCCCTCATCCAAATAATCCTCCTCTGACTTAAACTGTTCTTCAAGCGGGCCCGTAGGAGTCCCTGCATAAGATAAGTAAGGCCATGAATCTGACACCGACTGACAGTATCCTATCTCTTCTGAGGCCTCCTCAAATGTATGAGGATTTACAACATGATTACCTGTAAACTGAGCCACTGCGAAAACAGATAGTATAACATAAACTACAGCTATTGCCGTAAGCAGATTCTCTCTATCTATATTTTCAAGACCTCTCGCTGCTAAATACCCTGCTGGAAGCGCAAGGTCAAACATATACCGTGTAATTTTCATATCCGTCAGGAGCTGCCTTACAACGATTAATCCAAAAACAAAGATCATTATGTAGTCCATTCTTTCTAACTTTCCATCTTTCAAATGATACAAAGCAAAAGGGATTGCCAAAGCCGTAATGTAAAATATATCTAAAGGATTGAAAGGCGTAGTGAGGCTCCTCTCAGCCACATCTAAGGCATAGCTATCTGCAATACCGGCAATAGGATGTCCAAGAGCATAATAACTGAACAGTAGCCAAGGCAAGATTGTTAATCCAAACAAAAGGCCTGATTTCACTATTTTCTTGAAATCTTTTTGAAAAAATAGGAGTATCAGGAAGATTCCGCCCGTGTAATGAGTTAGAAACGCTAATCCAAGCCAAATGCCTGCTATAGGCCTATCTAGATTGGATAAAGCAAGTATTAAGAATGAAAGAAATAGCAGTTCCGTTCCTTGGAGAACGCTGAAAAATACGACTCCTGGTGAAGCAACCAAAATATACAATGCGTTAAACTTGACTTCATATTTTTCTGAAAGCCTGTAAACCGAGTAGAAGAAGAGAGCAGATATTAGAAGCACGGCTATATACTCAGCCAGCCTCATTGATACAAAGAACTGAATAAGTCCGAGTATAAAGGGGAGTAGAGGAGGCCTTTTCCACTCCATGTATACTTGCTCATGAAGAAGGTACTGAGCGTTTAGAGAGTAAACAGAAAAATCCCAGGCCCAGCCCATCGAATGCTGATAAACCATCAATATAGTAATAACAGCAAAGTAGAAAAACACTAATTTACTTGATTTAGCAAAGTCAATGATTTCATCAACCTTTTTCATTTCGACGACCTCCTACTCTAGTTAATGCTGCAGAAGATAGAAAGATTGCGCCTAACAATTCTAAACTTTCTTCTAAAAGAAAATCAACGTACCTCGCGGAGATATCCATATATCCTGTTTTATATCTCTCAATAATAGCCTCATTAGTTTCTTCATGAATTGCTTTTAGCTCACCCTGACTCAAATAGTTCATTGTATTCTCCATAGCACTTCCTAAATTGTTATTTATTTCCGTTATATCTGCGGGCCCTGAAATAAAAGCTGCTGCAACATAAAACACTATCCCTAATGCAAGAAGAATTCTTGTCGTCTCTAAATCAAATATAGGCCTTCTATATTTCATTACAGCTATTACAAATGGTAAACCTATTATTAGAAAAATAAATGTTTCAACAACATTAAGCATAATCCAGTTAAGCGGTAAAATATCTCTAATTATAAGATGCCGTACATTACCAGCATCCTCAATTAACATTAAAACACCTCCAATAGACAATAAACCCCAAAACTTAGATTCTTCTCCCGAACAAGAACCTGAAACATATGCAGAAGCAATAGTGAAGACTCCTAAGAAAATCCATTGACCTATCTCAACAATACTGCCTTCTCTAAACAAAAAATCCCATAATAACGGTACAAACAGATTATCAACAAACTCAGGTCTAAAAACTCTGAAAACATCAACAAGCAAAATAGCTATGTAACAAATTAAGAGCAATGAGAGTCCTGCACCCAAGCTTACTTTTGGAAAACTTTGGGAAAAATTATCGTTAGCCATAATTAACCTTTGCAAAATTTCAACTTTATAGTACTTTTATCCATTCAAAGAATACACAAAACTTTAACGCGAACTAAGAATAAATGCGAATACAGAAATACAATCTTTCTACAAAAACCTCCTGAAGCACCATACTTAGCACCTCAACCCTCGAAAAACTCGTGGTATCCAAGGAGCTTCATGAGACCTCAAAAGGAAAACCAGCCTCAGCGCCCAGAAGCATTAGAAACAGTTGACAAAACTATTGAAAAGGCTCAAGAACATCTAGAAAAAAGTAGTATTATCAGGATTCTCTCAAGGAGCCTGCCTGACATCAGAATATGCAGCAAGAAACCCTGTAAGGGGGGGACTTACAGGAGAAGAAGTCGGGGAATACCCTGGAGATCTAAAGAAAACAAGTGTATTCATAGAATGCAGTGAAAAAGACCTTCACATTCCTTTAGAAAGAGTAAATAAAACAGAAAACGTTCTCAATAATTTAAATGCAGAAGTAGAAAAAACAATCTATCCAGGAAAAAGCCACAAAAAAGTCATGACGAAATCGAACAAGCCTCAAAAATAATAGAGAAAATCCAATAAATCGAACAATTTGTCAAAATGGTCCACCCGGGACTGCCACCAAACCCGTTGTTTTGGTCGTGGATTATAGGCATATATTAGATGTATCAGCAAACTTTTTATAGCTTTGGTCATATATATTGTTATATGACAGATAGGAAGTTGCAAAAACACGGGAATCGTGACAGTTATTTCATTACAATAGCAAAAGATTTAGTCGATCAACTTGGATGGGAGTCTGGTGACATGATTAGCCAGGATCTTCAAATCGGTGGAAGAGGAGCTGGAAAAATCAGGCTACAAAAAGTAGATGATGAAGAATAATGGTCAAACCTAAATACGAGAAGGTTGCAACGCATTC
>LKMJ01003498.1_pt1 | contig 14618 bp, 24 predicted proteins | sample 643391 | NCBI WGS metagenome assembly LKMJ01 (sample SAMN04112250, study PRJNA286221) | soda lake metagenome | biome: soda lake; feature: Kulunda Steppe; material: water; isolation source: sample PL-Br10 brine of Picturesque Lake | place: Russia: Kulunda steppe | collected 2010-07
GTGTGTTGTGTGTGTGTGTGTGTGTAGGTGTTTATGTATGCTTGTGCTTGCAGCTTTGCCTGCATCTTCAAAGCCTAAAACAGGCATCTTCAGGTATGTGAAGGAGAGGGGAGGTAAAAAAAAATATTTATTGCTTAGTGACCCGTGCGTTCAAGAATACAAGCATGCACCCCGCATCTTTGTCACCTGCTGCAGCTCTGCCAGAAGGCGCGTTGCAACTTCAGCCACGGCAACATTAGTTGGAGCACAGAGCAGCACAGAGGTGCGAGGGGCCAGCTGCATGAGCATCTGGACGATAGTTGTTGTTTTGCCTGTACCTGCAAGCAACAAGATGTATGACGTGGGGAAGTATGACCAGAGGAATCTGAAAGGCTTGGAATGAGTGCAAAAGACCTGCTGCCACAAACTGGAAATTTGAGGGAGCATCCATGAGCACCATTGACTGCTTTGTTTGATTGCAAGCACAAGGTGGCTGTGGTTTTGATTTGGCAGGGCTGTAATACCCAAAAAATGGTCTGTCAACCGGTATGTTTGGTTGTGCCGGCTGGTTAAGTGCATTCAGTGCTTGATGCCTGTTTGCAGCCTTGATCAGCCAGTCTGGTCATGCTTTGTAAGGCTGATTTAGTCATGCCATTAAAAATTATCTGCCAACAACGGTGTTGCGCGCCACAGGGCGTCAGCCATGGTTGCAAAAGGAAGGTGACAGAAAATTAACAACTTTAAAGTTGGCAAGGTAACTTTGGCAAGGCAACACACCTGGCGGGCCTTGGATCAGCAAAATTCTTCCTTGCCGGCCTGCCGCCCTCTCTGCCAACACTTGCTGCACAGCCTCCCTCTGGCTGGCGTTCATAGAACGCAGCTGGGGAGCCTCCTCAATGCTGCCAATGTCATCATTGCTGTCGGTGCTGCTGTCGCTGCTGCTGTCGCTGCTGGTATCACCGCTGCTGCTGTGGCCAGGTGCGGGGGGCCAGCGATGCGGCAGGAAATTGCTGGGCTCAGCTGGCAACGCACGCAGCAGGATGTGCGGCAGCTGCTTTCCAGTCGCACAGCGCTCCTGCACCTGCAGCATGCTGTTCCAAATGCGCCCAGGGGTGGCGGCGCTGCCCACCACCGCCAGGTGCAGGTTTCTGGGCTTGCCGGCTGCGTGCTGGTGCTTATCATACGACCCCAGCTGGAGGACCTGGGAAATGGGGCTGCCCTCTGGAGCATGTAAGACAACTGCAGCCGCCAGGTTGCCTTCATCGTCCTCGGGCAGGGCCTTAATGCACACCAAGGCGCACACAGGCTCGTGCTCGTCCCACTCTCTCACGGCCTCCACACGGTGCGTGCTGATGACTGCAGTTGCGAGTGAGCAGGTTTTGCGGCATGCTGATTTGAGGATTGGTAGTGGGAGCATGTTAATGTGATTCAGAAATGCAGAGCCAGCTTGGTAATTAAGTGTCAAGGCCTGCAGCAGATCTGGCTGAGCTTCTGACCATGCCATTGGGTATTATCATTGTCATCATCATCATCATTGTCATCATCATCCATATCTGGCAGGGCACAAGAGCTATAGAGTGAAGGACAGCAGATGTACAAGGACAACAACGAGCAGCACACTGTGCGTGCCTGCAAGGTCTGTGGGTTTGATGCCGGCGTCTCTCCACTGAGGCCCATGGAGCAGCACGCTCGTGAGGCCCTCGCCGCAGCTGGATGCGCTGCGTGGGTCTGCTTGTACCCCACTGTACCATGCCAGCTGTGCCGGCTGCTCCACCGCCTGTTGCAGCTGCGCCCGCGTCTCCTCAAGGACAGACCAGCGCAGGGATGCCCACTGCAGGGCGCCTTGGGTCCCTGGAGGGTAAGCAAGCGGGGCCCGTGGGACCTGCAGATAAGGTGGAAATAGCGTGTGCCAGGCGCGCATCAATTTTGCATTTGCTTGTGTGTGTGTGCCCTACAGCCAATACGCGCGCATCTTTCATGAATGCTTGCAGCTGCAGCCCATTGACACACTTGTGCTGTACATCCAGCGCGTTCTGCATGTTCTCAAAGAGTGGTGGCCATGGCTGTTACATGCAATGGGCAAGGGCAGCAGAAGGGGCATGCATATGCGCAGGGACTGCAATCCTAGGCCTATCCAATCGAAGGCCTATCCAATTGGGGCATGCATATGCGCAGGGATTGCAATCCTAGGCCTGTCCAATTGGGTAGATCTGTCGACTTCGTCCTATATAAAGGTTTGGACATGCAGGCTGTTGCTTGCAGGTACACTCGTTAACGGCAGTCGACTGACGTCAGTACTGTATAACAGTAGCAGCGCTCGGCGTGTGCACGCTCGAGCTCACCTTTCCGGCCAGTGCCTCCGAACCCCCGCTGAGCAGCCAGTGCAGAGTCCAAGGGAGCACTTCCGCTTGGAAGGACTTCTCCTGCTGTGTATCCTGTAGGTATGGAAGGTCAGGGGCAATGCGTCGGCCGTCAGCGATTCGATGCCATGGCCATGACGAGCTCGCGAGCTCGCGATCGCGATTCGATGCAATGTGCCCTTACCATCTTCGGAGCCCTCCCTGAGAAATTCTCCATGATTCATGTGCCGCGATTTATTAAGCAGGGCTGCTCAGTCGCCGCCCCGAAACGAATCCGTGAAAAATTCACGGCCCGTCCCAAACTGATTCGTGAACATTTCACGGCTCTGTTGGCAAACTATTTGCTACACTCGTATGTTTCTACAACTTTGTAAGTAGGAGTTAACTCCTTAGGTATATTAGTTATATGACAGGGCACCTCGGTGTACCAGCACTCTGGGTTTAAACCCCTCAAAAAATGAATTTATGCGTCCGAGGTTAATGCTTCTTAAGGAATAGGAACAGTTCTTAGGAAAGCTTTTCATTGGCACAGATTCATATGGAGCCATATATGCATGGTTGATCATGATCAGCCTCCGCAAGGATCCTTAAGGATCCGGAGAAGCTTCTCCGGAGCTCCTTACGGAGGCCCCCTCTTAAGTGCCCCCCCTTAAGTGGCCCTCGAGCATGCGGTAGACGTTACTTTCTCAGGCTGGTGCTCATATAACTTATATGCCTTGAAGGCACCTTACTGGGCTAGCCTCTCCTACTTGATCAACCTCATGAGGGGTTGAAGCTTCAGGGGACCCTCAAGGGGACCCCCCGGGGGGTCTGCAAGTACCCACACGGGGGGCCAGACCCCCACAGGCAGAAGGCTGGCACCAGCCTTTGTTGGCGAGGGGCCAAGAGGAAAGGTTCATGTTAGGCCAGTGTGAGCTGTTCCCTGTTGGTTCCCTATAGGTCCCAATATGTTAGCTAACATCGATGACCAGAAATTGATATATTTGCACTAATGTTTTGGAGCCAAGCAACATCTAATCCGTCTCAACTCATGCATGCGCATGTGTTTACTAAACACATGTAGTACAGCTGTTTCTACAACTCTTCCACAATAACTACTAAGTACATGCCTCCCAACTATTTACTGGGAGTGGGAGGTATTATCTACAGCCCTTATTCATAGTTTAGAGCTTTTGAAAGATCTCGGTCTAAATCCTCAAAAAGTCTCCAAGCTTGCTGCGAAACTTCATACTCATTCCACTCAATATGCTCATGACCTTGTAAGTACCAGACACGCTCTTGAGAAAAGTTTTACAGCAGATCATCATCAAGACCGGGAATGGGGTAATGCTAGTCCTCCCCCTGATCCCCACTGACTTCTTAGGTTTAATTTGCTGGTGGAGTCACATGTTGCTTAAGCCCTAGTTGACTCCTTTTCCTCAATTGATGTAGGGAGTGCTTCACTGCCTACGCAGTTTTCTTTTTTTTCTTTTTCAGGCCAGGCTATAAAGCCTTAAGTGAGCATCCCAGAGGAAATTTCATTTGAGCTTGCATCCATAATTCTTTGGGGTCTCAACCAAAATGATGCGCATCATCAGACTTTTGCAGAGTACTCAGGCTTCTTACAAGGTGGTGGAAAGCAGTGTGATGATAATATCCAGCAATCCACCAGTGGACAGCTCTAATTTCCTTTGTTCATCAGTTTGCATTTCTAGTCTCCAGCTTAGTGGGTTGTAATCATTACGATAAACAGTCTCCAAATGAATTCTCACCACTGGCAAGCGGCACACTACAATCATTTGGAGTTGACTACGAGCCTACAAGTTTTATCAGTGCCAAGCTTGTCTCAAAGATTCACACAACACAGCATCTTTCCAAGCACCTTAGTAATCAATCATAAAATAGCGCTACAATTTCTCACACACCACAGCGCAATAATCCTTCTTGCATTGTGATGCAAATCATGATCCGCAAAACAGCCAAATAAGAACTAGGTTCATAACCTGTATAACATAAACTTGCGCACACTGCGGCCGCACACAACATAAAAGTTTGAAAAACACTTCATCATCACAGGGAGTAAACAGGCGGCACAACACACAGCCATTTTATCACAAACGTGGGCTGACTGTAATGCCTGCCAGGTGAAGGTGTGCACTGGATAGAGAACCCATGCCCAAATCCTGCAGCCTCAAAAAATGAGTTTTTGTTCTTCATACTTTGATAGGTATCTGAAAAGGAACACACAAAATCTACGCAAATATTGGCATCCTTGCCTCGTCACAGAGTGCATTTCACATTACGCATAACCGCTCGCCTCAGCTAGTGTAAAGCAATTGCATCATCATTGCAGCAAATTGGATGCCTTATGATAAATATTCTTCATCATTATCAATAGAAGTGGCTGCGTTGACCTGAATCAAATACCTGTTTGTAAAAAATGAGGTAGCCAACTGCCCCAAGCACACAAGGGATGCATGAACAAGAAAGCTGCACCTTTTTGCCAAGCCTTAGGAACACAGGCCTGACCATAAAGAAAAGACCCTGGCTCCCTCTTCTTTCTTTTACGCACACCATAGCAGAGCGTGACAGCTCCCACTCTTGGCCACAGGCTGCACGCAGCCCAGAAGCTGCACAAGCCTTTCCCTTTTCATACGTAGAGCAGACTCCCTGCTACATACCCCTCGTGCCCACGCCAGCTCCCACTCTTGGCCACAGGCTGCCGCCACAGCTGCACGCAGCCCAGAAGCTGCACAAGCCTTCTGTTCCCTTTGCATACTTCGTGCAGATCCCCTGCCACGCACCCCTCGTGCGCCACGCCAGCGCCCAACATGCAAGCCTGAGCTAATCCTGTGGTCCCTCCTCCGCCATGCGGCGTAGCGCAGCAGCCGCCTGCGGACCGGTGTCGTCCACCAGCCTGGAGAACATGGAGCTCCGTTGATTCATCAGGTCCGAGGGCGTGCCGCACTCCTGTGCATATGCGCATATGCATCTCCAGTCCGTGTACGCATGCATCCACAGTCCATATACGCATGTATCCACAGTCCTTGTACGCATACATCCCCAGTCTGTGTACGCATGCATCCCCTGTCCGTGTTCACATGCATCCCCAGTCCGTGTACGCATGCATCCCCAGTCCGTGTACGCATGCATTCCCAGTCCGTGTACCCATGCATCCCCAGTCTGTGCACGCATGCATCCCCAGTCCGTGCACGCATGCATTCCCAGTTCGTGTACGCATGCATCCACAGTCCGTGTGTGCACCTCCACCAGCCTGGAGAGCAAAGATCCCTGCTATTTTTGCAGGTCTGAGGGCGCGCCACACTCCTGTACCCATCCATGCCTTTGCGTGCTGACAAGCCGCAGGCAGGCCGGCCAGGCCTGGGCAGTCCCTCCCCAACCCCTCCAAGTGGGCTGTCCAGTTTTTCAAATGTGTGGACCAGAGCAGAGGCGGCACCTTTACTACCAGAGAGGGAACTGTTTAGCCAAGTTGGGATGTGAAAGCCCAGGAGGGGAATAGGTGCACCAATACGGGTTGGGAGATCATGCCCACACATAATATAAAGAAGTAGGCAATCAGCCAGAATGGAAGCGTGTTGACTGCCAGGCATACTATGAGCAGCCACGGCCAAGCCATGGTGTTTGAGCACAAATAGTGTCCAACTTCCCACCAGACATGCCATGCCTTGGAATGCACACACACAGCCTTATATTCATGCCTAGACAGAGGGCAGCACACACACACGCACACATACACACACGCACACAAAAATGCGCGCGCCTGTTGCCCTCGATTCTGCACATGCACACAAATAAGAATGATGCAGACACAGGCCATATGCACACAAGGACACACACACACATGCACACACACAGCAACTCGCACCTTGAGCTCACCAGCGGCCATGGCTAGCACCTTGTCGGAGTAGATGATGGTGTCCAGGCGGTGGGCGATGGTGAGTGTGGTGCGCCCCGCAAACACGCGGCGGATGGTGCGCTGGATGAGCGCATCAGTCTGCAGGTCCATGGCAGCAGTGGCCTCATCCAGCAGGAGCACGCGCGTGCGCTTGAGCACGCAGCGCGCCATGCACACCTGCGCGGCGCACATGCGCAGGGTTCCAAAAGGTTTGGCGCTGAACAGGGGTGTGCACGCGTGTTGCAATGTGTCCACAAAAAATTGGCATCACGAGGTACGCATTCCATGGCCTTGATGGCGCACATATGCCAAACATGTGCAACGAACATACACACAGAGCACACACTGCAGCAGGCCTCAGAACAAGGGTGGGGGGCCATCACATAGGCACGTCGGCATGAGCACTCAAAACAGGCTCATTGGGGTCAGGTTGCGTGTTGAGGGCCTTTGCACGCAGAGCTTGCTGCACGGAGCCAGGAGCAGACACCGAAGGACACCGGGGGAGGGCTTAGCTTTCCGTGGGGTGGGCCCACCTACTGCTGAGCAGGTACCCCCCCTCCACTTTTTTTTCCGCGCACTGGATGGCCAAGTGGCAAAGTGCTGCGCCACACACTGGCACAAAAGAACGTATCTTGAACCTGAAAACATACACACACAAATTTGCATTGACACACATACACACAAACACGCTTGAGCTGGTACTTGTAGAGTGCCCAATGCCATGCACATGGCAATGCTTGCAAAGCAGGGTAGGTTTGCGCACCAGCTGCTTTTGGCCCAGAGAGAAGTTGGTGCCGCCCTGCGCCACGGGCGCCTCAAGGCCACCTGGCAGGCTGGCCACGGCGTCCCTGCATGCATCAACATTATCATAAGCAACACCAATCATGAGTAACATCACTACCAGTATCATCACCATCATCACCATCACCATTACCAGTACTATTGCCATCCTCACCATCACCAACATCATCATCATCACCATCGTCATTTGCTGCCGCTGCTGTTGCTGCTACTGCTGGTGCTGCTGCGCCCAGAAACATCACCGGGGCCATCCTCATCCAACGCACCAAAAGCATTGTACTCAACTTACAGCTCAACGCTGCTTATCGGTCACGTGGGCACACATGCACCACATGGATCTACATGCATCGCATGGGTGCACACAAGCCCCTGGCCTGCGCACACGTGCGCATGGCGGGTCAGGGCGAGCAAAGGTGCCCAGGACACGCTCACCTCAGGTGCACAAGGTCCAGCGCGCGCCACAGCTCAAAGTCAGGGACCTGCAGGCATGTGAGAGTAGGGGTCTGCGCTCAGCCAAATAGTGGCTTGCGCAGCCGGCCCATGCACAGCTGCGCCCGCGAACACTGCTGGGCAAACAGTTTTGGGCAAACAAAAGTGTAAGGGAACACCATCTTGTGCAAGGGGACAGTGTTTCAAAAAAGAGGACACTATTTTGTGCAAGGGAACGCCAATTTGTGCAAGGGAACACTAGCTTTTGCAAGGGGACGCCAATTTGTGCAAGGGAACACCAGCTTGTGCAAGGGAACCGAGCCGCCCCTGGCTTGTGCTTAGGCCAGCGATCTCTGCGACCTTGGTTTTTTAGGGAACTAGTTCTAAACAGGCCGGGCGCGCATGACACAGGCTCGACCAGGACCTAGGGGCCGCCAGCGCTCCCTGGGCCCGCAGCCTTCCCTGCCTGGCCTGTCCATCTTGCAGTACCAAATCCATGTTCACACCTGGGCCTTGCAGGGCGCACACACATTGGTGGCGTGGTGGCGCCCTTTAGGCACACGTGACCAGGACTGCACCCTGTTGTGTGTCTGCACTCCCAAAGACCTGGGGGCTGCTAAGTTGGCGCTCACCAGGACCTTGATCAATGAAGACCCAGGAAGCAGACACAGCGCAGCGCACCCTCGCACTAAGTGCCGATGGGACCCCCAGATGGGGCAGCCACAACATACAGGACGTAACAGACATGGAAGGGAGTGGCTTGCTACGGATCGCAAGCAGAGGGGCGATGCAGCAGCACGCCCACGCACCGTGCCGAACGGGTCTAAGTTGGAGCGCACGGTGCCTTGGAACATGACAGGCTCCTGAGGGATGATGGCCAGGCGGGCACGCATCTGCGACAAAGGGGGAGAGGCACTGGCGCATGTGTGGTGCGGGTGAGAGGGGCTGCTTCTGCAGCCTAGGGTAGCGTGAGTGACAGGATTGCAGCTGAAGTTGGCCAGGCAGGCGCAGAGCTGGGGGGGTTGCTGTCCAGGAAGTCGAGGCACAGAGCGGTGAGAGCGGTTTGAGTAGGCCCTGGTGCGTGTGTCCATGCGTATGTGTGCGCGACAGTGCGTGCATACCACAAAGGAGAGGAGCAATGCAGCACAGGGGCTTAGCTGTGGTGGGCTGGGTACCCTGGAGGAATGTTGGCAAAGTGGACATGACATTGCCTCTGAGCGCAGCACACTGCATGGGAGCAGTGAGATAAATGGAGATGGCAAGGCGTGGAAGTTAAAGATTAAAGCATGCGCTTTGTGGGGAGGGGCGAGACAGGGGCTGTGTAGTGGCACGCAGGGGCAGTGAAGTGGCACAGGGGCAGTGAAGTGGCACAGGGGCAGTGTAGTGGCACAGGGGCAGTGTAGTGGCACGCAGTGGCAGTGTAGTGGCACGCATGCTTTTGTCACAGTGACAGAAGCCGGCTGTGGTAAGTAAACCATGTGTCATACTTTGATTAGGGCCTCTGCTCACCTCATGGAGGGGAACTGCAGCGATATTGACGCCATCAATCAGGATTCTGCAAACATGTGTGAAGCAATGGTAAATCTTGAAAGCCAGTGCGCTGAATGCCCATTTGGTGCAGCACATCCACGTCGGACCCAGCCATTGATGGGCCTTTGTTTAAGCGCTTCATGCTGGGCCACAGGGAGCGCTTCATGCTGGGTCACAGGGAGCGCTTCATGCTGGGTCACAGGGAGCGCTTCATGCTGGGTCACAGGGAAATGTTGGACCGCTGAGGAGCAAGAGAAAGAAAACAAGTAGGAGCTGGGAGCAAGCGTGCAGCATGCGCGGTGATGTGCAGCAAAAAGTGCAGCAAAAAGGATCGCGTTCATGTGAGGACGTGTGCACCGCCACCTCTGAGCAGTTAATGTGATAACTTCATACACACACTACTGCTGTCTGGAAAATGCATCTGACCTGTGCCCTGCATTCTATGGGTCCCCCAAACTGGCGTTTGATCTGTGGCCAAACGGCCGTCAGCAATTTGCCTTTTTTGACCTTTCTTGGCCCTCTTCATCCCACCACGTACGCCGGCAAGAGCAGCTGCCTTTTAATGCCAAGCCTTCCACCATTGTGACACAGCTTATCCTTACAAACACACCGGCCCCTTCAACCAGGAGCCTGCAGGCACCCCAGTTTGATCATCTTTCCCAATTCATCACAGCCCTGTCACCACACTGCAGGAGCCCTTTTTCAGCCCAGCCAAGGCACACCGACTAGGGCCCCACATCTCTCACTGGCAGCAAGCCCATAAAACCACCGACTAGGGCCCCACATCTCTCACTGGCAGCAAGCCCATAGAACCACTGACTAGGGCCCCACATCTCTCACTGGCAGCAAGCCCATAGAACCACAGAAGGGACTCCGGGCAGCCCTCACCGCCCGTAAGACAGCTCAAACATCCGGAACAGGGCCATGAGAAGAGTGGTCTTGCCGCTGCCTGTGCGCCCGACCACGCCGACCTGAAAGGTCAGGAGGCAAAGGGGTTCAGCTTGAGCGTGGCAGTAGCTTGGGCAAGGCATCACAAATGGCATGAATGGCACAAAAAGGCAGTTTTTCTTACCTTCGTACTATTCACAAGTGCTCAGGTGGGTGAGTGTGTACATCAACTCATTTTCATTGATCCAGCTAAGAGAAAAGAAGGGGAAACGATGCAGCAGGAGGTCTTTTGGTCACGTTGCTGTTTCCAGGCTAACTCATGTGGTGCTGAATGTTACAGAGTTCATGCTGCATCTTGTCAAGCAAGCATTGTCTTAAGGAGTGAGAAAGTTCATGCTACATCTCATCAAACCTGCATTGTCTTGTGCACTCAAGGATCCTGCCTGTAACAAAGACTGCTGTGATCACAGAATTTGTTCAAGCGAGGGATCTTCTGAACTCTCAGCCAAAGGACCTCGGATAATGTGCACTAAATAACAAAGCAGGGCATTGCACAAGGACCTGAACTTTCACGCAGAATCATGGTGCAGGCGTTGGACAGCACACTGCGCACACAAACCTTGCACACAGAGCCTTGTGCATAGCCATGTGTAGGGTCCAGGCCTTGTGCAGGGGCTTGCGCATGCAGAGCCTCGTGCAGGGTCCAGGCCTTGTGCAGGGTCCAGGCCTTCAGCAGGGGCTTGTGCATGCAGAGCCTTGTGCAGGGTCCAGGCCTTGTGCAGGGGCTTGCGCATGCGGAGCCTTGTGCAGGGTCCAGGCCTTGTGCAGGGTCCAGGCCTTTAGCAGGGGCTTGTGCATGCAGGGGCTTGTGCATGCAGGGGCTTGTGGGCAGGGTTCAGGCCTTGTGCACGCACAGCCTTGTGCAGGCTTGCAATCCCTCCCCTCCCCCTCCTCTTCCCTTTTCCTTGATTTCCCCCCTCACCTTCTCTGTGTCCTTGAGGTGCACGCTGACCAGCTTCAGTGCCAAAGGGGCCCCAGGGTAATAGCGCAAGCACACCTGCAAAGGCATGTAAATTGAAGGCAAAGCGTGTGCAAACCAGATCGCTGAACAGCACGCGTGGAGCGCAAAAACAGCCCATGCCCAAGGACACCACTGAACATAGACAGCAGATAATCTGCCTTGTCGGAAGCCTGCTTTGCTGCGGCGTGATTGTGACATGCGATAGGAAGAGCATGGTGCATGTGCAGGCTCCTGCCCTCTAAGGAGGCCTCAGCATCTCACCCTATCAAACTGAATGTCCCCCTTCCTTGGCCACTCCACATCCAGCCCGTCTTCACCTGTAGGCAGCGGGGTAAAATGTTTTTCGTTTTCCTGCCTTTAACCCGACCATTGCCCCACAGCCATAAGTAGACCAGTTTGAGGGAAGGTTCATATGCTAAAGACATGTCTGTCCCGATACTGCACAAGCTATAGCACGAGGCTCATAGCCTGGTTGTATGCCTGCTCAGATGCAGGAACTACCCAACCCTGTCGCTCCAAAATTTGCAACGACCAGGCTGACAGTGAGAAGCACATTCAAGCAGAGAGGTCAGCATTACTTTCATATCCAGCTACTGCACAAGCAGCATGGATTGCACGGGGAAGGCACGCAGTGATGTGTGCCGACCAGCAGAGCGGCAGGCAGCCAGTCCATGAGGGAAAGGCAGCAGCACCCTGTATCCAGGCACACCTGCTTGCTGTTGGATGCCTACAGGATCCTCCACACAGACTTCTTCTTGCACACAGACTTGCTGAAGGATGCCTACAGGATCCTCCACACAGACTTAGCTGTTGCACACAAACTTGCTGTCGCACAAAGACATGCTGTTGGCTGCCTACAGGATCCTCCACACAGACTTGCTGTTGCGCACAGACTTGCTGTTGGATGCCTACAGGATCCTCCACACAGACTTGCTGTTGCACACCTGCTTGCTGTTGGCTGCCTACAGGATCCTCCGCACAGACTTGCTGTTGCACACCTGCTTGCTGTTGGCTGCCTACAGGATCCTCCTCCACACAGACCTGCGCAAGCTCCAGCCCTGCCAGCACACACACGCACAAGCACACACACAGAGCACACGCATGGGGCGCTGGAATTTCAGCCCAGGCACGTGCTGCAGGTGCCCTGATGGCGCACGTGTCCCCTCACTCTCTCTGTTTACATGCACAGCACGCTTGTGAAAGATGTGACATAATTTGTCAAGGTTTCAAAACGCATGCACCCACTGCAGGAAATAAGTGGGGTAAGGTGCATTCTTGTGGACTACATGCGTTGCTGAGAGACTGCCTGCACACAAGACACACAGACCCTGTATGCATATATGCGTCGCACAAACATATACACAGATGCTACATGCACATGTTTTGCACAATAACACACGGATGCTATACAATATGTGTCGCACATACATACACACACCGTGCTGGCCTAAGTGACCAGAGGCTAATGAGGGGCCATTCCCCACAGCGCTGTTTTTACAGCCCAGCCTCAGCTTGTGCACGCCGTTGGATGCTGGTGCCGCCAGGCCTGGTGTGGAGCTCAGCGAGGTGTCACCTGCGTCTTGGTGGTTGCGGACTCGTTTTGCTGCCGCTGCTGCTGCTGCAGGCACAGTGCTGCCGGGGCCGGCTGGCGTGTACGGAGGGTCGCGGGACCAGGAGGAGCGGGGGTAGAGGATGTTTGCGGTGGGGCTGAAGTCAGGATCCAGGTACAGGGGCATCGACTGGGTGTACAGGCATGGCGGGCTGTTGCTGCTCCTGTGAACACCTCCATGATGGCGCGCTTGCGCAATGCTGCGAGCAGAGCGCGTGCCCCTGCTGCTGCTGTTGCTGCTGAATTGGGGACGCTGGGCGGATGGGGAGGTGCGAGGCGGGGGCGCGCCGCCGCCTGTAAAGCTGTTTAAGGGTGAAGGGGACCTGGGGGGGGCGTCCTGCATCATGTGCTCCACCTGCAGATGCATGAACAGCATCAGTGCTGGTGTCAGTCACTGAGTGATCACTGAATGATCGACGCCCACTGTGATTTGCGCAGGCCCTTCACACCATCAAACCACTCAATGCCAACTTGCTGCCAGTTGACAAGGACCAACTCGTCCGGGATGCCGGTGCACGAGGGAATGCCTTTTGGGGGGGCAAGCGCTCACTTACCTCACACTTGCAAAATTGTGACTTATGTGACTTATGACGAGCATGACTGGGATTGGTAGAACCTAAAGCATCATCATCACCACCAACACTGTTGCCATCTTCAAAACATCTTCTTCAAGCTCCTCATTCCCCCTTCTTCTCCTCCTCTTCAAGATCCTCCACACCACCACCATCAAAGCAGCTGCGCCTCAAAGGCCTCTGCGCCACAGACCTGGTCAAGGTTGGAGGCTTTGCCCGCCTCCATGGGCAGCTGCGTGCAGAAGCTGGCCACCCGCTCCACAGTGTCCCACATGCTTACTGCCTCCGCAATGCCGCGCACCGTCCACGTAAAAAAGATGAGCACCTGCGGGCGCACGCAGACGGAGCTGCAGCCAGTGAGAGAGACAGGAGAACGGTAGCGGCCCTTGTGGATAGCCATGTAAAGAGAGGAGCATCCACGAGAAAAACGTGAGTCTGCAGGTGCACGCGGGCGGTGCGATGGGCGGTGCCGCAGGCAGTAAAGTAGATGGGAAAGCACCAGCCAGGAAATCTGAGGAAAAGGAAGACACAAGTGATGCTGGCTATGTGGGGATGATGAGCACCAGCAGGCAAGCAGAGGCAGGCGAAATTTTAACGTCAACTGTTTAACAGATAAGAACTAGTAGGAGAGTATGGGAGCTGACAAGGCATATTGAGCGCAGGGCAAGAAGGACACTGGGATCCCCATTCTGAAGGTCACAGGAGCGCCGGCAGAGGCATGCAATAGAGCTCCTGCTCATGGAGATCGTTGTGCATGTGGGAGCGCTGACCTGGATGGTGCCAGGGATGGTAAGGCATTGCTTTTGTTATCGGACCAGTGCCCATGTGGATGCTCAAGACTATATCCAGTGAAAGCGTGCCATACACTTGGCAAAGTAGGGCCTAGCACGCATGAGGCAAGCATATGTCATATACATTTGGCGACCTGAGGTGCTGGATTTGCAGGCACAAAACACAGTGCATGCATGCAGTGGCCTGGATCATGTCACATGTGGGAAGGGTGGAAGAAAAAGTTGCTACCCATACATTTTTGCACGCAGGTACACGCCTTCAAGGCCGTGTGTTTTTGGTGCCTGATGCTAGAGCGCAGGGGCAACAATGAGTAGGAGATTGTGCCGTGCGCCGTGCACTGACCTGGATGGTGTTGGAGATAGCCAGACCAACAGCGGGGCCCCCCAGCTCCTCCTTCAGTCCCACAGACAGCAGGCACGTGCCCACTACCAGCACCGCACCAAACAGGTCGCACCAGAATGCCAGCCAAAGGTGGCACTGCACAGGTGGGCGCACGAGGGCAGGGGGCTCAAAAGGTGCAAACAGGTTTGACTTTGGTTTGCAGCACCCAATACGTGCAACACACGCATACATACATACATGCATACATACATACATACAAACATACATACATACATACATGCATGCATGCATACATACATACATACATACATACATACATACATACATACATACATACATACATACATACATACATACATACATACATACATACATACATACATACATACATACATACATA
>LKMJ01003499.1_pt1 | contig 14616 bp, 10 predicted proteins | sample 643391 | NCBI WGS metagenome assembly LKMJ01 (sample SAMN04112250, study PRJNA286221) | soda lake metagenome | biome: soda lake; feature: Kulunda Steppe; material: water; isolation source: sample PL-Br10 brine of Picturesque Lake | place: Russia: Kulunda steppe | collected 2010-07
GTAAACATGGGGGATGGGTAAGCAATCGGGGGGCATGGAACCAGCGGGAACTACACTTCGACTTGCTATCAGGGGACAAAACCGGTGAGTACGACCGAGATCTGGTGTACGACTTTGATTTTCGAAAGGGAAGCGGTCTAAGCGAGTCACGTGACAGCTACTGGTTTCCAGTTAATGAATTGGTAGATGAGTCGGATGAATTCACTTCTGATTCATTTCTTGAGAAAGAGGCCTTATTAGAGGAGAAACTTCCGGAAATACGCGAAAAAGTTGGAGCTGAAGACGTTCCCAAAGTCAAAGAAAACCTAGAACGCCTTTGGTGGGGTGTTAATCAGCGGAAAGCTATTCTCTACGAGACAACTCTGACTGACGATAAGACTGCAAGAGAACTGTTCATACGGCGGAATAAGGGGGGAAAGGTACTGAGTGGTGTGGATATTCTCTTAGCCCTTCTCACAGGCTACTGGGAACGGATCGATGAGGAAAGCAAACCGACAGATGCAAAGAAACAAATCGAGACGTTCACGGAAAGACTATCATCAGATGAAGCACTCTCAGAATTTGGCTTTACTTTCGGGAAAAATTTCACACTTCGAACACTCCTGCTGTTCTCTGACGAGCGTCCTGCGTTCCGTAAAAACGGGCGATATAACGGTGATAAGCTGCGAGAAGCAGAGCGGATTTTCCAAGACGAGGCGTTTGAGCGAGCAATCAACGATGCATTCCAACTATCTGCTGAACTTGGGTTCCATTACGGAGCACTCTCAAGTAAAAACGTCGTAACTCCTGTTATGCTGTATCTCTACGAGGATGGGGTGTCTGCCAAATCAACAGACTCCCAGTCCATCTACTACTGGTTAGCAACAACTGTCCTGAATGGTGTATACGGGAATATCGGGTCAGAACGGGTGTTAAAAACTGCCAGAAGACACATCCGAACAACTGGAACGAACAGCTTTCCTGCGATGGATATTCTAGAGGACTTGCGAGGAAGTGGTGCAGTCGTACGGTTAGATAACGGGGTTCTCAACGATCTGCTTGAAGAAGTGGATTATCGGTCAGGATCACGTCGGAACGTGCTTCTCACTAACCTATATGAGGAGCGACGAGCAGGACACAAACGGTACGAAGTTGACCACATCTTCCCACGTGGTAAATTAGCGGATGAGGAATTCCTTCTCGAACAGGGCGTAGAGCCTGAACAAATTGAATTCCTCAAAGAGAATCGAGATCACATCGCTAATCTGCAACTCCTTGATGCAGAAAGCGGCGAGAATCAATCAAAGAGCGATCGGGATCTCACAAACTGGTTGGGTCGAATCGACGATGGGAAAGTAGAGTCTGTCACAGATAGAACGGATTACTTCGATCAACATCACGTCCCCTCTGATCCGAGTTTACATGAATATCAGAATTACCCAACATTCCTAAACGAACGGCTTGAACTGATCAGAGATCGACTCAAATCAGAACTCCCACTCAAGAAGGCAGAAGAAGAGCCGAGACTATCTTAACCCGCTGAAATCGTCTGACTCGCCTCTCAAAAGCAGACCAACTCGGGAACGATTCCTCACCCTTGCCGTTCTTCAGTAGATGAGACAGATCTCAACGGGTAGGTCAGACCTTTGCTATGTTGTCATTGATCCGTACGGTTTGCCTGTCACGTCCACTCGTCAAGATTCAGTTGCTGTGAGCCAGTCATCGAAAGTACTTGTTTGACATCAGTAGCTGTCCGAATAGTGGCTGTATCATCTGCTGTGCGAAGGGTTAAGATCCCGTCTTGAGGTTCGATCTCCAGGGTGGCTGGGGGAACAAATGTGGGTCGGCCTCGATCGCGGGCCATCTCGTATTGCGCCATGGTCCCCCCGCTACCATCAGTAGCGACAAAAATGAGGCCATCGCTTAATGCAGCAATGAGTTCATTCCGTTCGATGAATGCATGGCTGGTTGGCTCTGCATCTGGTGGACGCATTGAGAGAAGCAAGCCGCCTGCTTGGAGTACTTCATCAAACAACGATTGGTTTTCAGGCGGGTATGCAACGTTGACACCTGTCCCGAGAACAACAATCGTTGAGTTAGGGGTTTCAATCGCACCGCGGTGAGCAGCAGTGTCGGCACCACGTGCACCGCCGCTAACAACAACGTATCCCTCTTGGCTTATTTCTGCTGCGAGAGACTGTATCCACTGTTGCCCGGTTGCGTTCGTCTCGCGCGATCCAGACACCCCAACTGCCGGTTTGCTAAGCAGGTCTATGTTACCCTTGGCGTAGAGTAGAACTGGGGTAGGGTTAGTACGAACACTATCTGGATACTGCTCATCGGTAACGCCGATGACAGTGATGCCATCGGATTCGTACGTTTCGAAGCGTTGACCGTACGTTTCGACAGCTTCGTCAAGCGACTGGAGTGCAGCGAGCGTATCGTTATCAATGTAGTGAAAGTCCTGCAGCAAAGAGCCAGGAGCATCAAGAAGCTCTAATGGATTACTAAAGTGAGTATATAATTCATAGGCTCGGGCATCACCGATACCTGAAATATCCGTCAGGGCAGCTAACAACGCTTTGTGAGTGATGCTCATCGGTCGAGTCCGGCAATGATTGTTGATGCCGGAGCTTCTGGATCAGTGATTTCTTTCCGGTCTGTCCGTGGACCACCAGGGGTCAGACCAAGAGTGACACACACAACACGTTTAGCCCCGGCTTGGCGAAGTAGATGTGCACCGGCGATTAGCGAGCTACCGGTAGTACAGATGTCGTCGAACAAAATAATGGTGGCATCCTCAAGTTTAGCACGGGATCGGAGCGACGCGGTTGGATTAATAGCGACCCGCTGACGCCCTTCTTTTGATTTTGTTCGTTGTCGTTCAACGGTTTCTGTTCGTTCAAGCAATGGAGCGTAAATGATCTCTGTCTCAAGGACTGCATCTCTTGCTAATTCGACTAACTGCGGATTGAGAGAGCCTTTCTCGTGTCCTGGAAAGACCGTGATGTAATCGTAATCCCACCTGTCAAGAAGGAAGCGTCGATGAATGAGATCCTGAATTCGAGGTCGGAAAACCTCAACGGAACCGTCCTTTCCGTGTTTTGCTAACCTTTCGAGGGCTTCAAAACTTTGTGAACTTGATCGGTACCAATCTAGTGCGAAAACGTTTACAGCCCTCTCTGCCGGGGACGCTGCTGGCGGGGTAATACGTCTAAACAGGTGTGAAAGCCGCCCATAATCTAGAAGCGTTGATGCCGCTTCCGTCTCCGAGGTCGGTGTGGCAGTCGGAACCGGCCCAGTTGGTCTTGAATCCCCAGATGTCGTTAATTGTGTGAGATCTGCTTGGTACTGTGGTTCAAGATCTCCGAAACATGTTTCGTATATTTCGGCGACTGGGATTGTGCGAGAATCATGACCATTCTCGGTTGGGAGTGGTGGATATGCTGGGAATGTAGCGAGTTGCTGAAGGGCGGTCTGGAGTCCACCGAGTGACCCGGGAAGTTCCGGAATCGCCGTGTTCGTCCCTGGGACGCAGGGCCGAACGAACTCTTTGCTCGACTCTACGTCTGCTTTCTCCCGAAGGAGCTCATGCGTCTCATCTTTGAATGGTTTGACAGTGATCACCTGATACTCTGTGAGCATCTCATTACGACCGAACACCTTCCGATAATCAGAGACACTAAATGCAAGTCTGTTCTGATGTTGTGGCCCATACCCAGTAAATCGCGTAGACACGTCACTAAATCCGGTGCAGGTATTAAGCAAAATATAGTACTGAACACGCGGATCCCGACGATCATCTGGATCAATATCAATCTCAGGAATTCCAAACACATGTTCCAGAACCGTTTTCGCATTGTAGAATGCTTCATAGTATTCTGTAAGGTGGTTTGGAAAAACGGTTCCACCACCGGGGACAGCGTGTTCGTTTAAATCCGGGACGGTCAACTGATCAGGCGATAGGACGTTTCTACCATTGGTACTGGCTGTCGATGGTGGTTCCCGTGACCCGCCTTGTGATTCGGTACCGGATCGATCTGCGTCGGTGCTCTCTGTCTCGGCTTGCTCGAGAGTGTCTGCGGATGTTTCGATTTCAGTGACCTCGTCCGAGGTGTCGAGTAACTGCTTCGCCACTTGTTCGTCACCCGGGTCTAACGACGAGAAGATCCGTTTTTTAGCACTTCGTTGAAACCGCTGGATCTGCTCAGGAGTCATATCAGTCCGGTCAATTAGATCGTCAGCTGCAACGCCCTGAAGGTCAGCAACCGTTGTGATGCCTGCCTCAACAAGAGCCCGTCCAGTAACCGGGCCAATACCGCGTACCGCAAAGAGTCCGTCACCCTGCAGCATCTCTGTAAGGTATCGCCGCACATATCTCAATGCCTTCTCCTGTGAACAGCCTGCGTCCATTAATTTACTAACCGAATTTTCAATATCTTCTACGTCAAGTGTTGTCGCTGATGCAAGCGACTCCACATTCCAGTTTTCCGACGACGAAGTCTGGGGTGAAGCCGATTTGTCCTCATCGCTGATGTCTGTTCGTTCATCGTAGGCTCTAGCGATTGCTGCATGCTCCGAGACAAGTTCCTGAACACGATCCTTCGTTATGCTATTTTCACCACGTGTCCCCACAAGCGCAACAACAGCGGCGTTGCCCCGCAAGTCTTGGGTATCAATTGCTAACTCAATATCTTCAACCGTTGTCTCCGGCGTCATGTCAAACTGGAACCCTGAAACAGGTCGCGCATCAATCTCATGAGGTGTCACATCAACTGAACCAGCATCGATATCATACTCAAAGAAGACCGGCGTACGGAGCTGTGATTCGATACTTCTCTTACTAACAATTCGTTCCGGCATTCCCGGGGAAAGAATCGGTGTCCCAGAATCCGACATGCGGGACGGTTCAATACGATCTCCAATCAGCACAGCGGCAAGAGAAGTGTCAAGCGCCTCTTCCAATTCTGAAACCGATTCGTAATCGGTGGCAGCAGGAATAGTATCAAAAAGTACTGCAATATAACTGTCCACATCCACGGGTGGTGTGTGGTTAATTTCTGCAACCGGTGGGGACGCCGCACTGTACACAAAGATGCCGATGTCCCCTAGTTGATGCCAACCTGTATGTGAGCCAGAAAGTAGTCCATCCGAGTCTAACTCTTGAATGATTTCCGGTGTGCGGGAAACATCCCGCTCCCCTCGAACCAATATACATTCGACTTGATTCTGCTTCAGATCCCGTAATAAACGCTTACACGCATCTACAACCCAGTCATCGGGCTGTTGCGACCAGAAAACATTCCCCGCATGAACGAGGGCATCTACATTATTTTCACATGCATAATCGACAATCTCCTCAAATGCGGATATAAAATCTTCCTGTCGCTTCGCGCGTCCCATATTTCTCCGATCAAGATACGTATTAGTCGTATGTATGATTGACATCCTTCGTTTAGAATGAGCTGCTCCAGATGAAATCTGGACTTTTTCCTGCGGCATCTCGCTACCTGAGTTCCCAGTATCATCCTGAGCGTCGAAATCATCGGCGTCTAACCCTTTCGCTGCTTCCGGATTAGCTCCAGTAAAATCAACTTCGCCGGTATTAATTTCACTAAATTCTGCATGGGACAATTCCGCCTCAGTAAAGTCAGCCCTGAATATTGATAGATTAGTCAAACTTGCATTAGCTAAGTTTGCACATCTGAGCGAGGCTTTCGAAAGCTTGCACTTGGTCAAATCAGCCTCTCGAAGATCCGCCTGTGAAAGATTTGAGTACCCAAGATACACATCACGCAGGCTAGCCTTCCGTAAATCAGCACCACTGAGATCAACCGCTGTCAGTACAAGCCCAGTGAGATCAGTGTCTGCAAGTCGCGCTCCGGACAGTAATTCCCGCGGTGAGCGATTCAGTTTACGGTTTTCCGGGTCTTCCCTGGCTTTCTTCAGTGCCTCGGCAGGCTTTGGTTCATCCGTCTCAGCATGCCAAACACACCGATCAAACTCTCGCCAAGTATCGCGGTAACAACAGTATGCCCGACTCGCCGGATTACTCTGCTCGTCAGGGACCCAGGTAAAGGTACAATACTCAGGTGAAGAGCCCTCTATTCTAGTTTTCGGTTCAGTCACCGTTTCCTCACCAGTATCTACTCTACTGTGGCTTGCTTTATCGCGCTGAGAAGGAAGTTCTGCAGAGTCAACACAAGGAATGTCCTCATCAAATTCATCGCTGAGGCTGGCGTAAATTTCATCTACTGGGACTCCTGCGCTGGACTCTACATCATCTCTCGGACCGGCCGGGGCAATTGGGAACTCTCCAAGCAGTTCGAGCGCCTTCTGTAAGTCTTCGAATCCGGAGACAGCCTCTGGAAGCGGTTCTCTCGAACCTGGAGCAACAGGACGGACTCGCACCGACGGATTCTCCACAATATTTTGCTGTCTAAGATCGCGTTGCGTTTCGTCCCTCAGTGATTCAACCTCAATGCATTGAAACTCAGTAATCCAATCACCGTTACCAAACTTCCCCCGGTACTGTGTCATCGAGAATTCAGTCCGAGACGCCTGTTGTGAACCATATCCCGACATATCTACCGGTAAATGATCTGAACCATCGATGAGTGCCTCAATTACTGCATGGTATTGAACGATCGCTTCGCTCTCGTCGGTAGCTGAAACCGGTGTATTCTCATCTTCCAGAACAGCCCCTATGACAGAACGGATGCTGCGAAAGGCTTCATATAATTCCGAAAGCGGATTCGGTACTACCTCGGCAACACTTGTCTCACCGTCACTCGGAGTTTGTACTTGGATATTCCTATCTGATGTCGTTTTTTCAACGGTTGTCTGTGGGGTCGCACTCAATCGTATACTGTTCTCCCATCGTTTAAACAAGATATTGGAGAACTCATACCATCTATCCTCTTCCCACGAAATCCCCGAAGCTGGACTCTTACTCCATATCTCTGCAGTAATTGGATCGTTGTCAGGAGTCACAATCTCTATCGTATACGCGTGTCGAGTCGCCTTTTTATCCTGGACCTCAGTGACATACCCAGTAAACGAAATCACATCGTTATGACTGTACTCATCCCACCCACGCATCTCACGATCATTTGGAAGTAGAATGTATAAATCTAACCCCGACTGAACAGAATCAATAAAATCCTCGTCGACGGCTTCACCGAACAAAAATCGCTGCCCACACAATTCCTTCGAAACGCACTGAACTGTTTACCGTGCTTCTCTCTCAAGCGTTGGTATTGGCGCGTCCTGCGCCTGCTGGTAGAGTTCCTCTGCAAGCGCCCGGACCGTCTCAAACATCTCGTTCCCCTCACCGAATTTCAACAGGCTGCTTTGCAGTGAGATGACTCCCCAGTCGGTCGTCGCAATAATCAGCGTCTCTTCGTAATACGGGCGGCGAGAGTCGGCAGCGTTCATGAGTTCCGGGTCCAGATACAATACCGGTTGCCGGACGAAGTACTCGGTCCATCGATGCGGATCCTCACGCTCGTTGGAGTGAATATCAACCCAATCGCTCGCGTACTCTGCAAGCGGCTCAACATCCGAACCCCACCACTCGTTATACCATCGCTGATGGAGCTCAGCCGGTCCCGCAGCCGTAGCATCCACAGCAGTCGGCTTCCCTGCTTTCGTCTTGAGACCCGCTTCACTATCTAACTCTAGATCCGTCGTATCAATCGGAATCACAAACTTCTTCGACGCAACATCGTACCGTAGGACCTGAGGATGATCATCATCCGGCAACGCAGTCTCATTCGGTAACGACTGGAACCCCTCATCAGGCCGGTCGACATGCGTGGTGACTGTACGCTGCCGCAGCCCCGGTTCCGCTGGCGGGTCTCCTGTAGTGTCCCCGACGCCCAGTTCGTCAACCTCATCCGCGATATACGCATCATCAAGCGCTGCTTCCGGCACCAAAAAATCCCGCAGGTACGTCTGCTCACGTGATGACGGCGGGGTAGTAGTCGCCGAGATTTGATATTTCCAGTCTTCGTTGATGAACGGCACGGAGCCTGCGGCCAGTGTACTGATGAATTCACGGCGGTTCATTGTTCGTAGCACTCCGTGATCCGTTGAACGCGTGACCCAACGAGATCCATCTCCCGGTGGTGATGGGGACAGGTTCGGTCATCGTGGGGGACTCGATGTTCTCGAACCGTATCGTGAGCATCACACGTGAATTTCAACACCTCGATCCTCTCATCCGAGTGGACCGTCGACGCGTAGAGATGCAGTTGCTCACCGCAGACATCACAATACAGTGCTGACCGGTCAATTGCTCGCGTTGTTGTTTCTTGACACGCCTCAACCGGACACTCAAAGGTGAAGACTTCAGCGATACGGCGCTTTTGCCTAACGTTCTGTGCTTCTCGCTGCAGCACCGCTTCAATCCGTTCTGGCGACACGTCGTCCGCAATCGCTGTCTCAATTAGCTCTGCAATCTCCGTCTGTACTGTCTCTTGATTTGTTGATGTCATGATTTTGTGTTTACCGTACTGTTGTAACGAGCCTGTAAGCGGTCTCGTAATCGGCAAGCTGGGCATCCCGATGATTCAACCGCGCGATCGTGTACGCAACCGTCAGCACAGAAATCCCCTCACGAACGTTCCCAAACTCCTCAATTCGATCACGCTTGAACGTCTTAATCTGCTCTAACGTGGCGTCTGAAATCTCCGGCTCGAAGTCCCGTACCCACGCAATATATTTCTTCAACTGATCCGTCTCACCCGGGTTCTTCGGTTGCCGGAAATGATCATACTGCCAGTCGATCGCCGCATCACGCTCAGCCTCGGCAAGCCGATCGAACTCGATCACGAACTCGAACTGATTAAACAACGCTTCGCTGTGCGCCGCGACAATCTCCGCCCACGACCGATAATTCCCAAGCAACACACCGCGAACCTCAGCCGGCAACCGCATGTCCCGTATCTCCAGTTGCCCTGACTCACCGAACGCCGTCAACGCCGCCCCGAGCGCATCACCATCCAACTCGTCCGCTTCCTCAACAACAGCGAGCCCTTTGTGCGCCCGCACCAACAACCCGTCCTCATCAGTACTCTTGTTATACGTGAGATCTGCTTTCGACACCCGGGCTCCATCGACACTGTATGCCCCGAAATTCTCAACGAGGAAGTTTTTGAACGCCGTTTTCCCGGTCCCAGGCGGCCCGTACATAATCGCGTTCGCCCGGCCTTTCGTCCCGTGGGCATCGTCCGGCGACGCAAGCATACACAACACCGCCCGTTTCGCCACCGGACGATGCTTAACCTGCGGCGCTACATAATCGCTCCAGTACTCCAACGCATCGTGTTCAGCGAGAATCGCCTCAAACTCCGCAACATCCTCGTCAGTCACCTCGATCCCTTCAAGGACTTCCTCGAACTTCGGCACCCGGCGATCAATTTCATCCGGCACTTCCTGCCCCGGCGTCTCAACTGGGCCGTCCGACTCCGCAACAACCTCATCAATCGCCGCTGCAATCACCGGAACAAGTTCCTGCGCGAGCGTATACGACCGACCAGACTGTGTTTTTCCTGTACTGATCCCGAAAATCGTCCCGGGCTCGGTAGCGACATGACTCGCATACAACTGCTCATCCGTAACGTACTGACTGCCGCGTGCTTGGGCGTCACTAAACTCAACCCGACGCCGGTCGGAATCAACCGACGTGAATTTCTGATCAGTCAACCCGCGTAGAAACGCGATGAGCGTCTCATTCCCCGCTGCCTGCCGACGGACATCGCTGACAACCTCACGCCACTTGTCTTCCGCTGGCCCGCTCTCAACGCTCACGTTCGCTGCATCCGACTGCCGGGATGCTTCGGCAACATAGTGCCACCCGTAGAACCCTTGAATCAGGCGCGGATTCACCGACGCATCCTCGTGATTCAACACGTCTTCCAGTTCATCACGCGTCTCAACGACACCTGCAACCTGTATGGCCGCATCCCACTCCGTTCGGAACCCAACGCTGTTATCCGCAAACCACGCTATACCAAGTCTCTCTCCAATGGCCTGCAGCGCATCCCGCCGGCAAAACCGCAAAAACACCAGCGCCCGCTCCGTTTCACGATCGAACGGCCATTCGTCTTCGGACAATACCTCTATATTCGGATTCATTTTTGTATACTCATACGCACTCCGTCCATGATTGACTCACTCGGGACCAACCCGAGGACACTTCACCCCCCACAGTACAGCCACACTTACTGATAGACTGCTTCAGCAATCCGACGTAAATTCGCCGTCGTTCCAACTCGATACGGCTCACCACGAATTCCACCATCACCACCAAAGCCATCCGGTCCCCCGCTCCCGCCATCCGAATCGATACCACCATCCTCGGACGGCTGCTTAACCGGAAACAGCCGGTCAAGATCATTTCGCCGGTTTTGAAAATACGGATCAGTCAAATCAAGCCGAATCGGATAATCACCGTTGATGTCCTCGTTACTCTGCCGGCGAAGATACGACACAGAGAGCGGGTAGAAATCATCACGCTCCGGATCCCACGTCCGCTTACTGTGAACATCCAAAACAACCGAATACAACTGGTCGATCCCATCCACCCGCGCTTTCACTTCATCGTTGACTTTGAAATGCACGTCACCGCTTCGATCCCACGACGGCGTGTTCAGCCCCTGGTCAACAGTATACCGAGTCCGAGAGACAAGCCGCGGCTCATCAACCAGCAAATCAGCCCGTCGAGACGCCTCATAGCCCCGCTCCCTGCCGATACCGACAATCCAATCAAGAAACTCAAACACGGCCATCGGCGTCCGCGTCATTACGCTACCACCCTTTGATCCGCCGTTATCTGATACTCAACATGCTGGTCCTCAAGCCGAACGATTCGTTTCGATATATTCTCGTACATTATTGAATTCAGGTATCTTCATCGATTGTTTCTGTTTCAACACTCGTGACAACCGCTGTCGGTGGTCGTTCGAAATGCATCACCTCGTCCCGTGCCTGCCGGATCGGTTCCGACGTGACTTCCTCGCCTTCAATCACTGAAACGACAGCCGCGAGTTCCTCGGCTGACACCCGCTCATCGTAGAACAACCGATCGAACGCCTCGAACGACACTTGCCCACCCTCACCCTCATCTTGTTGTAACGCTGCAATCCGCTGTGCCGGCGGTAAAAACGGCTCTGTCACGACATCCAACTCAACTGACGCGTGCATCCCCTGATCCGCTTCTGCCTGCCGAATCGCACTCCCCACCCGGTACTCGACATCATCACCGGTCAGCGACAACCCGTAATACATCAACGCCAACACATACTGTGCGGACGCCCGCATCGACGCTCCGCGACCCCCATCGCATCCCTCAAAGATACTTCGGAGCTCCTCATCAGTTAGAGTCAAATATAACAGTTCAAAATCAGCGACCGTCGCAGAAACCCGTCGGTGCAGTTGCTCGATAAGTTCATCACGCGACACCGCCTCACCGGCTTCGGACGACTCCTCGCCAGCCATCATCGCTCGCTCGTGCTCCGTTAACAGCCCCAGTCGCTCATCTACCATCACCAATCACCCCGCCTGTCCCCACCCATACCGCATCGAACGAGCAACCGTGTGGTCGATATGATAGCTTATTCCGGACAAGCATCCGTCGAAGCTCACGACTTCTTTCCGTACTAAGGGACCCCGCGCTCCGCGGTGACTCGGCGTGCTGTCGGTGCGTTACTTCGCCGCACTTGATCGCCGCGAGATCCCCAAGCCCGTATTCAGGCTTGCTGTTCGTCGGACTGAGGGTACTGAGTTGGCTATCGTTCAGTCCGAGATTTTCTGTCGTCGATACACCTGTTCTGTGTGTAGTGGATTTGTTCATCTGAAACTCCTGACAGAACGTGTCGCTTCTGTCTCTTTTTGCGATGTCACAATCGCCTCTCCTATCGAGACATCTCACCACTTTGGCGTGCATCATTCCCGAGGGGGCTCCGCACTGGAGTTGAGGTTTCGACAGCTGTTTTCTGTTTTAGGGCAAGCGTTCACTGTCCAAACCGGTCCGTGCTCGTCTTTTCGGGAACTCACTCGTTTGTGAACCGCGTGCTACCGTGTGATCACGTAGTTCACAAAAATACACATATTCTGCATCTATATAATGCTTTCGCTAGGCTATCACCCGGAATAACCCGATTTGAACCCGAAGACTGAGTAAATAAGATGATAAGAGCGTCATGGCAAGATTAATTTGTGTTCCAGCGGGTACCATGGCTTATGGCTAGAGACAAGCGGCTCAATATCCGAATCTCGGAAGATTTGAAATCCGAGATGGACCGTAGCGACAAGGTCTGGTCTGATTTCGTACGTGACGCAATTCGGGAAGAATTGCTACGTGAAGACGCTGCTATTGCAGAAAACAATATTTCACGGCTCGTCCGTGACTGTAGCGATGATATCGAGAAGCTATGGGTTCTCCACATGTTCGCAGAGAACATTTCTGAACGACGAGTCTACGAGACAGCTGAAACCGTCTTCGGAGAACCCCGAGATGATGTTGTCAAAGCTGTTCAGGAATCCGCAAATAACCATGAAGTAAGCCTAAATGCTAGCGAAGAACTCAAAGCAGAACTCGCGCGGCACGGCAGAGAACAAATACTCGAAGAAGTACACACCAGAATTCAAAACGCTGATATTGAGCTCAAACAAGGTATCTATCTCTTGACTCACTACGTCTCTGATCAATTTAATTCCGATGTGGCACATATCAAGCGTGAGGGATTCGAGCGAACATGGGAGATCTACTCGGATCTTGAGCCCGAAGACGCTGATTTCGACCGTATGGTCGGCCTCGGATTAGCATACAAGAACTTCTACTCATCAAACGCCTATGGCTATCATTCTCCGCGAATCCCCGAATACGCACTTGAGGTTCTTGAGCAAATCAGGCAGAACCCGGAAGCAGATGAGTTCCGTATTTATGGAACCAAAACAAAACTAGGTGAGCGACTCACCGAACCCCATATCCGGGAGTTTCTCCGATGGATGAATGGTCACCGAAAAACAGTGAAGATGTATTCTGAAGAAGATGAAATTAAAGAGGAACTAGATAATCCAGAATCGGATCTCGACCTTACGTTTGAAAAATTCGAAAAGGCTCGTCAAGAATTAATCCAAGCCAACGGATTATATATCGATTATCGACCTGGCCGCTCGTCGACAGGTAGCCGGAGTAGTCTTCCTGCAAGGTGGCAATATAACATCACAGAATCAGGAATGGAAAAAATTGCAGAACACGTTTTGAAAGAAGGGATATAACGATCTAAACATCCGCGAAGGACAACTGAAATGTATTGCTGACAGCGAAATAGCATGGTAGCGACTTACCCACGCTGATACTGCTGTTTCAAACCTCACTATATAAAATCCATCTCAACAATGAGTCACCCACCGCTAAACAGTAGTTGCTGAATTGGTCGCTATGGATTTTCGTCGACAGTATAAGAGCAGCTCAGAAGCCTGTGCACCCGGTGCACGCTTCTTAGGATTAGCAAGCGATCTGGCAGCGTCTACCGAAACCTCTACTTCAGCAACTACTGTAAAGCTGATCTAGCACGGGAAATCAGATTCACGCCCTGGACTCAGTAACGTACCATCAAACTACCATTATTCAAGAATTTCACAAGGTCCAAACCAGAGATTACCTCGCTACTCAGGGCCGCTACAGTTCGTCGTTAAGCTGCTGTAATGTCGAGATTACAGTCTCTAACTGCTCACGAGTCACTGCCTGTTCGTCCCTAACCGACGTTGAACTATCCATACCATCGTAACTGCCCGACGACGATTCCGTTTGATCTACGGAACCAGCCTGCCCACCGTCGCCATCATCATCAGCACCGGTATCAGATTGCTGTTGTTGCTGTAGTTTCTCAGCAGCACCTGAACCCGAATCAGCCTCGGTAGTCGCCTGATCAGTGGTGCTACCCGCCGGGTGCTGGCCACCGTTCCCACCGCGTCTGAACGCCGAAAGCGGGAAATCATACGCCCTTGCGCGTTTCTGCTTGTGGAACGTCGTGCGACGGGAAACATCCAACACATCCATCACCGTCCCCCGATCGCACCCGCGGTTCAACGCCTGCCTGACTTGCTCGTCTTCAACGCGTTGAATCAACGCCTGCGGATCCGTCGGGATATGCCCGCGTGCTGAATGCTCGATCTGCTCGACGAGCCCCCACTCACCAGTGTCAGCATCCTGATCGACGATCTGCCGATCACGCGACGCAACCTGATTGTCCAGCCCCATCAGCACCGCGAGGCGCTCACGAACCGTCGTGACAGACGGGTCAGCAGTCAACGCCGCAGCGATCTCGCCAGTCCGCGCCGGCCCCGCATCAGCCAAGTACCGCAGAATTTCAATATCCTGCGGCAGCAACACACTCAAATCCGCCTCAGTCAGATTCACCGGCGCATCATCCCGCGTCGCCTGCTGATGCACCCAGTTGTGACACGCCCGACACAGCGTTGTCAAGTTCTCCGGATCATTCCGATCGATACCGTCCGGGTCATCCTCGATGTGATGGATCTCTAACGTCGCCAACCCACCGCGCTGCGGGCCATCTCGACCGCATACTTGGCAGTGATAGCGATCCCGCTTCAACACCTCAGCAC
>LKMJ01003500.1_pt1 | contig 14615 bp, 12 predicted proteins | sample 643391 | NCBI WGS metagenome assembly LKMJ01 (sample SAMN04112250, study PRJNA286221) | soda lake metagenome | biome: soda lake; feature: Kulunda Steppe; material: water; isolation source: sample PL-Br10 brine of Picturesque Lake | place: Russia: Kulunda steppe | collected 2010-07
GCAGGCGTCCCCGCTCGGTTTTCACCCAGGCCCTGATCCCGTAAAAAACAGCCAGCAGTCCCAGCAGCAGGGCGGGCCAGTAGGTGGTCATGAAATCAGAGGTGAATATCAACACCTGGGTCAGAAAGGGCAGATCCGCACCCAGACGCTCGAAAGTAGCGGTGAACTGGGGAATGACGAAAAAGTTGATGATGGTGAGTGCGGCACTCAGAGCCACAATCACAAAGATGGGATAGCGGGTAGCCTGCTTGATACGGCGCTTGGTCTCACGCTCCAGCTCCAGGATTTTAGAGAGCCGGTTAAACGCATCGTCCAACTGGCCGGTGTTCTCACCCACGTGGACCATGGCCACAAACAGATCCGAGAACACCTTGGGCTGAGCCTGCATGGCCGAGGCCATAGTGGCGCCGGTTTCAAGGCGATCGGCCACCTGATCCAGGGCGTCGGCCAGGGCCGGGTTGCGCGCCGTCTCCGAGAGGCCGCGCATGGTGCGGATGATCGGCACGCCGGCTTTGGCCAGGGCGTACATCTGACGGCAGAAGACGATCAGGTCATCCAGAGTGACTCTGGGCTGGAACCAGGGGATTTTCTGGAGGATGTCGCCAGTATCCTGCTTTTCCTCGCGGGCCTCGACGGAAATCGGCACAATACCGCGACGCTGCAGTTCCGTGGCAGCAGCCCCTTCCGAGGAGGCCTCTAAGGCGCCCTGCTCCAGCCCCCCTTTGTTGTTACGTCCGCGATATTCAAAGCGCATGGTCAGACCCCACCCTTCTCACCCGTCGGCACGGCCCCCATCGTGGCGGACACCCGTGCCACTTCGTCGAGGGTGGTAATACCCTTCTCGGCATAACGCAGGGCACAACGGTCAAGCGGTTCATAATGCGGATTGACCCGAGCAGCCCGCTCGAAGTCTGAATAGTTGGCCCGACGCAGTGCATCCAGCATGGGTTCATCGAGTTCAAGCAGTTCGTGCACACCGATCCGCCCCCGGTAGCCGGTATTGCCACACTGGTAGCAGCCCTTGCCGTAGTAGAAAGTCTCGTGCTGGTCTGCTTCCGGTTTTTCCGGTTGCGGACTGGTATCGGCGAGCATTTCATCCGACAATTCCAGATCCAGCGACAGGACTTCATCTCCTTCGCCCTCACCATCGCCATCGCCTGCATCTTCTTCAACGAGCGCTGGTGTATGAGGCTCAGCCGGTACCGGCTCAGTTTCCCCGCGCAGTGCCCGCAGCCAGATGCGCTGCTGTTCCGTGGGCTGATAGGGCGTGGAGCAGTTGTCACAGACGCGCCGTACCAGTCGCTGGGCCACCACTCCGGACAGCGAGCTGGCCACCAGAAAAGGCTCAGCGCCCATGTCCAGCAGCCGCATGGCGCTGCTGATGGCGTCATTGGTGTGCAGAGTGGACAACACCAGGTGGCCGGTCATAGCCGCGCGCAGGCCGATCTCGACGGTTTCGCGGTCGCGCATCTCACCCACCAGGATGATGTCCGGATCCTGGCGCAGTGCCGAGCGCAGCACAGTGGCAAAGTCGAGCCCGATCTTGCTGTTCACCTGCACCTGGGTGATGCGTGACAGGCGGTATTCCACCGGGTCCTCGGCCGTGATGATCTTCACCTCCGGGCGGTTCAGCTCGGTCAGCGCCCCATAGAGTGTGGTGGTCTTACCGCTACCGGTAGGCCCGGTCAGCAGCACCATGCCATGGGGCCGGTGGATGAGCCCACGAAAGCGCTGCAGCACATTGGTGGGCATACCGGTCGTCTCCAGGTTCAGCACCCCCTGGGACTGATCCAGCAAACGCATGACCACGGATTCGCCGTACTGTACCGGAATGGTGGAGATCCGCACGTCGATGCTGCGACCCTTGACCCGGATGTTGAAGCGCCCGTCCTGGGGAATACGCTTTTCCGAGATGTTGAGCCCGGCCATGAGCTTGAGGCGAAGCACCACCGCCGAGTGGATGCGCTTTTCCTTCATAACCTGTTCCTGGAGCACACCATCGATTCGCTGACGGATGCGCATGGCGTTCTCATCCGGCTCGATGTGCACATCCGAGCTGCGGGTCTGGACGGCGTCTTCAAAGATGCTCTGCAGTAGTTTGACCACCGGCGCTTCATTGACGTCGGAGTCATTGCCCAGCTCGGCCAGATCAAAGGCATCGTCCCCGATCTCGTCTTCCAGCTCCTCGGCAAGTGAGGCGATCTCCTCGGTGCGCCGGTAGACCATGTCCAGAGTGTTGAGCAGTTCGCTCTCGCGCACGACCGCCTGCTGTATGGGCCGTTTGAGGATGCGGCCAATCTCGTCGTAGGCGAAGATGTCCATGGGGTCAGCCATGCCCACCAGGAGAGACCCGCCCTGCTCGGCCAGCACAATGGCCCGGAAGCGACGCGCCTGGGCCTCGGGAAGCTTTTTGACCAGTTCGTCGTTGAAGTTGTAGTGGCGAAGCTGAACAAAAGGAATATCGAGCTGCTGGGAGAGAAAGTTCAGCAGCCGGTCTTCCTCAATGTAGCCCAGATCCGTGAGGGTTTTACCCAGCTTACGGCCGGTGGTTTTCTGCTCCTGCAGGGCCGTCTGGAGCTGCTCCTCGGTGATCTCACCGTTCTGGACGAGCAGGTCGCCGATGCGGATTTTTTTGCGTGTTTCGGCCATAGTCAGTGCCCTGTTGCCTACCCTTGTGAGGCCAGTCGTTGTTCCACGTATTCCCGCAGTGCCTGCGGCAGCCCTGGCAGCTGTGTCGCCTGCATGAAAGCGGAAACCGCCCCTTCCTGCCGACCCTGAGCTTCCAGCGCAATGCCAAGCCCAGCCCACCAGCGAGCCTGAGCATCATCAACTTCAAGCAACTGCCCCCAGACCCGTGCAGCCTCAGCGGGTTGGTCAGTCTGCTGATACAGCGTTGCCATCATGCTGTGATAGTCCGTGTGACGGGCAACCGGCGGCGGGTCCGATGCCAACCACTGCAGCGCGTCCTCGCGATCACCGTCATTGAGCGCGATCCGGGCCCGGATCATTCGCAGTTCCGGATACAGCTCCGCCACAGACTCGGGCACCCAGTGGCGTGCCGCCCCGGCGTCATCCCGGCGCAGGTAATGGGTAGCCATGGCTGCACGGGCTCTGGGCGCATCGGAGTCAAGCACCAGATGGGCACGCAGTTTCTCTTCGGCCTGATGCACTTGGCCGTTTTCCAGCAACTCCTCAATCTCCCGGGCCAGTTGCCGCTCACGCTCCTGAGCTGTCATCTCGCGGACCTGGGCACGTTCTGGCTCTGGCTCTGACTCGGTCTCTGGTTCTGCGTCAGCGGTCACCTGTTCCGGCTCTGGTTCCGGTTCTGGCTCGGGTTCGCTCTCACCAGCACTGGAGTCAGGCTCGCTGGCTTCGGCGGCTTCCACCGGTTCGGGCTCAGGCTCCGCAGTCGCTGTTTCCTCTGTCTCTTCCACCTTGCCCTGCAATCGGTCACTGCGCTCCAGCTCCACGACTTCCGGCGTGGAAGCCTCTGTGTCAGCGTCGCCCGGCATGGGCTCTGCTACGGGCTCCACATCCTCAGGCCGTTCATGTTCAACCCGGTGCACGGTTTCCACGGGAGGCTCTGGAACCGGCTCTTCCTGTGAGGCACTTTCATCGGCCAACATCGGCAGACTGCGCTCACTGAACCACTGGTTCCAGGCCCAGTAGCCACCGCCGAGCACCAGAGCCACGGCAATGACCACAGCGCTGGAGACGCCAGCAAGCTCCCCACGCGAAGGACGTTTTTCAGCCGCCAGACCCGCCGGAATGGAGGGCCCCTGCTGACCACCCTGATCCCGGCGCTTTTCCAGATCCCGCAGTGCGTCGTTGAGCAGGCTCATCGCCACCCCCCGAACCACTGACGGCGCCGGGCGCTTTCCGTATCCCGGATGGCGCGCTTCACATGCCGTGATCGGACCAGTGGCTCGCCCTGCCCATAGGCGGCGATCAATGACTTATGAGCGAGAATATTGATCAGCCGAGGGGTGCCCGCCGAGGCGCCGGCAATCAACCGAACGGCGCCGGGCTGGAACAACCGGCCCCCGTTGTGACCGGCCTGGTGAAGCCGATGCTGGAGATAGTCATCGACGGCATTGCGGTCGAGAGGGCGCAGCTGGCAGTGAAAGGTAATGCGTTGTTTAAGCTGGCGCAGGCTCTGGCGGTTGAGCAGCTCATCCAGCTCCGGCTGACCGAAGAGCACCACCTGGATGAGTTTGCGGCTTTCGGTTTCCAGATTGGTCAGCAGGCGCAGGGCTTCCATGGTCTCTTCAGGCATGGCCTGCGCCTCATCAATCACCAGCACCACGGAATGTCCCTGGGCTGCCCTCTCGATGAGGTGTTTCTGCAGTGCGGACATCGCCCGGTGCGTGTTATTGGTGTCCTCAAGCCGGATCCCCAGCTCATCTGCTAGCGCGTCAAACAGACCACTGGGATTGACCTGCGGGTTGGGCAGGTAAGCAGTCGCCGCCTCGGCAGGGAGGTTGTTCAGCAGCATCCGGCACAGCAGAGTCTTGCCTGTACCCACCTCACCGGAGACCTTGATGAACCCTTCCTGCTGACGCAACGCCACCAGCAACAGCTCCAGCGCCTCCTGGTGGCTGTCCGCGCGCATGAAGTAGCGGGTGTTGGGCGTGAGCGAAAAGGGTGCCTCATTCAGCCCGAAAAACGCCTCGTACATGAGCGCCCCTCAGCGTTACTGTGGCTGTGCCGGCTGCGGCCGGGGTGAGTCAGGCGACTCCAGCAATTCGCGCAATGCCTGCGTACGCTGCTGACTGCCCTCAATGTCTTCCTCCCAGGCCTCATCATCAACAATCACCGGGCGAAGCAGAATCACCAGCTCACTCTTGCGTGATTCAAAACGCCGCTGCTTGAACAGCTCACCCACAACCGGAATGTCACTGAAGAAAGGCACCGCCGAGACCTGCTCTTCACTGGTGTTCTGGATCAAACCACCGATCACCACGATCTGGCCACTGCGGGCGTTGACCACGCTGTCGGTCTCGCGGACTGTGCTGAGCGCCAGAGGCAGAGTCACATCACTGTCGCCGATGGTGATGAGCTTCTCCTGATCCTCCACCTCACTGACCGAGGGGTGCACGTGCAGGGTGACGCGGTCGTCGTCACTGATCTGCGGGGTAACATCCAGTGAAATGCCCGAGAAAAACGGCGTCAGCTCAACAGAGGTGGAGCGGGAGGTTTCAGTGGCAGCGCTGCTGCGATCATCAAAGTCCAGGTCTGTCACAAAGAACTCATCACTGCCGACCTTGATCACCGCCTTTTCATTGTTGACCGTGGAGATGCGCGGGCTGGACAGCACCTGCACGTTGCCCTGCTGGCCGAGAAGCTGGATGAGGGTGTCGAAATCGCCAATCTGGAGCGCGCTGCTGAAGACACCACCCGAGTCACCGCCACTGACGTCACGCCCACTCTGGCCGGCATCGATCGAGGCGCTTGGGCCCGAGCTGGAGATCTGATCCACATAGCCCCAGTCGATGCCCTGCTGATACCCTTCCTCAAGGGTGACCTCCATGACCTTGGCCTCCAGGATCACCTGGCGCTTGGCAATCAGATCCGTGCGGCGAAGGTAATCCTCCACAGAGCGCAACTCATCCGGCATGGCGCGGACCACGATCATACCCGCTCCCGGGGTGGTCACCACCTTGCGTCCGTCCTCCTCGCCGACAACCATTTCAAGCGAGTTGGTCAGGCTGCTCCAGAAATCAGACTCTGTTGAAGTCGTTATACTGGTTCCTACCAGGCCCCCGCCGTCATCTGAAGAGGCAATCTGGCCGGAGCGGACCTGGGTTTCAGACCCGCCACTGCGCACCATGTCCAGGTAATCAATCTGGAAAACCCGGGTCTGAAGCCCGCCCGGACGGACCTGATAGATGCGCCCATTGCGCTCGATATCCAGTTCGTACATGTCCGCCACCAGGTCCATGACCTCCGGCACCGTCACCTGATCGAGCTGCAGGGAAATGCTGCCCTCAACATCCGGGTGGACCACCACGTTGTAGCCCGTACCCTCTACCAGGCTCTCCATAAAGGTGGTGACGGGCAGGTTCCGGGCGTTCACATTGAAGCGCTCTTCGTCAGGCTCGGCAGTATCCGGGGCGTCCATGTCCGGCATAAGCGCATCAGTCACGTCGTCCGGAGTCTGCTCTGTTTCCTCCGGGGCATCCTCCCGCGCCTCTTCCAGGGCACGCTCCATCTCCTCGACGCTGTCCGTGGACGAAGCTGCGCCGGATTGCATCAGCGGGTTGCTGGCACAACCGGCCAACACAGCGCCCAACACAGCAATGACGGAAAACAGTAATCTAGGATCTCTCATGAGCAGGCCTGCCATTATTGCGACTGGCGGACGGAGGGCGCCGTCTCCAGCCGAAGAGTTCTTGTTGTTCCATTGATTTCGACCAGAACGCGATCCGCCTCGATGCTGCGAACACGCGCATCGCCCACGGAATCGCCCGCACTGGCGGACTGGCCATTGATGACCGCCACCCGGCGATTGTCAGCTACCAGGATCGAGTCCAGACTCAGATCCAGTTGCTGCTCCGGTTCCGGAGCGCGAGTTGGCTGTGGCGGCTCCGTGGGATCACGCAGTGGCTCCGCCTGCGTTGCCCCAACCACCAGAACTGAAAGCAGTGCTGCTGTAATCCACTTAAACACCCAGCCACTCCTCATATAGACTCAGCGTCTGCAAAGTGATGCTCACCTCCGCGCGAGGCCAGTCCGTGACCCGGTAATCCAACGTGCGCCAGCCCAGCCGGTCGTCCATCGACTCGAGCGCCTGCAGGTACTTGAACAGATCCTGAAACCCACCACTGATCACCACACGCACACTGTGCGCATAGAGGCCTGAGCCGTTCTCACCGGCAGCGTCGTTACCAGCCACCGAAACCGCACGAGGCGCCTGATGGCTGACTCCCTGAAGCTCGACACCGTCGTGCTCACTGAGCATTTCCCGCAGCACTGCGACCATGTCCTCGGGGCTGATCAGGCCGGTTGTCAGGTCCTCCAGATCTGTATCAAGGCGTTCAAGGCGCCTTTGCAGCTGAACCGCACGGCGCTCAAGCTGCTCGTTAGGGTCTTCCTCAAGCTCAGCGGTCAGGTTTTCACGCTGCTCAACCAGTGACTGGTGCTCTTCATCGAGGGTCTGTGTACGCTCGCGAACCTGCTCGCGTTCTGCCAGAACGGGTGTGACCAGAAGCTGCCATCCACCAAGAGCGGCCCCTGCCAACACTGCCAGAAAAACCAGCACTTTCTCACGTCTGGCCAGGCTGGCAAACAGCTCACGCCATCGGCTCCACCGCTCACGCAAGGCCTCCATCAGTCCACCTCCCGATCCGGGTCATCCGGGCGACGGGACGACACGTTAAAGCCCAGATGCTCGTGGTCCTCGTCGCGATCAATGACGAAGTGGCGGAAGCGGCGTCCATCAAATACAGTTTCTTCCCGCAGCCGCTGCAGGTATTCGGGAACCCGGTCGCCAGAGAGGGTCCGCCCGCGAAGCTGCAGCCGCCCCTGCACCAGATTCACCCGGATGCCAGTCAGCCACAGCCCTTCCTCTGACTGACGGGACAGCCCTTGCAGGTAAGGTGTAAAGCCTTCGCTGGTGGCCTGAGCCACCTCATCGGCACGTTCAAGCAGGTCACGACGATCACGCACCCGCTGTTCAAGGCGATCCACGCGCTCGCGCAGCCCCTCATCTTCCTGGCGCCGCTCCAGCTCCTCAGTCAGGTCCTGCACCTGCTGCTCCTCACTGCTGACCCGCTCTGACACCTCGTCACGGCGCTCCTCGGCGCGCGCCAGGGCAAAATTCAGGTACAATGACAGGCCAAGCAGAAGCACAAGAATCGCCACAGCGGCGATCGCCAGCTGATCCAACGAAAGCAGCTCACGGCGGGGTCGAAAATCATCCGTATAGAGATTGACCTGCTGCTTCATGTCGACTGTCCCGAGCCGCCAAGCAGCGCACCCAGCGCCAAGCAGCTGCGATGGTCCGGCGCCTCATCGCCGGTGATTGCGGCCCAGTCCAGATCAATCACTTCAGCGGTTACATTGGTCGACAGCATACCCGCCAGTGGCAATGCCGCCGGCTGTCCGGCTATGTGAATGGTTCTCGGGGGGACCTGGCGCAGCTGACTTTCGTAGTAGTCCATGGAACGCTGAAGTTCCAGCGCCAGAGACTGGACAGTCTGCTCCTGGGAGGAGGCATCGCGCAGACTGGACAGGCCAACCTCGATACGTCGGGCCATATAGAGGGTTTCCCCACGACAAAACACCAGCAGCCCGTTATGTTCACGAAGCAGCATCAGAGCGACACCCCGTGCGTCAGGGTCAAGCGGCGCCATCAGGTTACGCATGGCCAGCTCTGCCACATCGATCCGCATCAGGCGGAATCCGGCCTCCTGAACCCGCTCCACCTGCTCCTGCAGCAGGGACTTGCGGGCGCAGACGGCGTTGATCAGCGAGCCACGGCCTCTTGAGGCGTCTTCGGGGAAGTCAAAGGTGTCAATGATGGCTTCTTCAACCGGATACTCCAGCAGATCACCCAGTTTCCAGCGCACTGCCTCAGCCAGCTCACTGTCCTCAACCGCTGGACGCTCTGTCTGGAATACCTGGTACTGCTCCGGGGCCAGAACCAGATTGAGGGAGGCACCATGAAGCGAGTGCTCACTGCACAGTTCATCCAGCACCCTGCCCTGCTCAGAGGCCGCAGCCTGGACATAGCCTGCCTGGCATTCCCGGCTGCCGGCAGAACGACAGGCCCATGCAATGCCCTCGGCCGTTACTTCCAGACTGGCCCAGTCTGAACTGCGACTGGAGGAGAAGATAGCCCTGATGCTCGAGAGGTTCAACGGTCAACAGCCCGTATCAGTGAATGGCGCCCGAAGTAGATGCCAAAACTTCAGACTTTGACGGAAGTATAGTCAAAACTCGCCCAGTCTCCAGACGAGTCAGCCATTTACCTGCAACTTTTAACATCTTTTACGCTCACTGGCGCATAGCAGCCGGACTGTGCGAGCGATTCCCTCTCAGGTTAATCCTAGAACGGAATATCATCATCAAAATCATCCACCGGCTCAGGCATCCCGGTGTCCTGGCTGCCACCGCCCTGGGGTGCATAGCCGCCACCAGCGGCGGCGCCACCTGAAGCCGCGCCGGCGCCACCAGCCGCAGCAGCACCGCCGCCGCTCATGCCACCGCCGGCACCGCCTTCGCCGCCACGGCTGTCCAGCATCTGCATCTGGCCATTGATGTCCACCACGATTTCAGTCGTGTAGCGATCCTGGCCGCTCTGATCCTGCCACTTACGGGTCTGCAGGCGACCTTCAATGTAGACCTTGGAGCCCTTGCGAAGGTACTGCCCGGCAATCTCGGCAATCTTGCCGAACATCACAATCCGGTGCCATTCGGTGCGCGGCACCATCTGGCCGGTGTTGCGGTCCTTGTAGCTCTCATCGGTGGCCAGGCTGAGATTGGTCACCGCTGTACCGCTGGCCGTATAGCGGGTTTCCGGGTCTACGCCCAGGTTGCCGATCAGAATTACCTTGTTAACACCACGCGCCATGTGCGACTCCTTTATTGAATACGTTGGGCAGGGCTTCCATGCCCTGTCATGCTGAAATCGATCGGGAAACGAAGGACAGGCTCCAAAGAGCATTTTCATCCAGCTGTTTCCGGTCTACCTTTAGCCAGGCTTCCTTCCCGCTGGTCAGAACCACGGCCTCATCGACACCCGGCACCGCCATCAGGGCGTTGCGCATGGACCCGGCATCCGTATCGGGAAGCGGCTCCAGTCGCAGAGCCAGGCTGGCGCTGTAATGGGGCGATGACATGGTCGCCACCACGACCAGCCACAAGGCTGCGGCCGACGACATCAGAACAATAACACCGGTAAGACCTGCGGAGCCAGCAACCCAGCCACCCAGTGCGCCACCCACAAAAGCGCCAGCAAACTGCGAGGTGGAGTATACCCCCATGGCTGAGCCTTTGCTGGCGGCTGGTGCTTCCTTGCTGACCAGCGACGGCAGCAGTGCCTCAAGCAGATTGAACGCCATGAAAAAGAAAAACAGCACCCACCAGAAACGCCAGAACGAGCTCTCCGCCCAGCCCAGAAGTGCCGATGCCAGAGTCAGGGTAGCGACGGCGGTGACCATGACTGCCTTGATACGTCGTTTTTTCTCACCAATGATCACCAGTGGCAGCATCGCCACAAACGAGCTGCCCATGACAGTGAGATACACCCACCAGTGACTGGACGGCGCCAGCCCGAACTCATCCTGCAACACCACGGGCAGTACCAGGAAAACCGCCGTCAGGATCAGATGCAGCACAAAGATGCCAATATCCAGCCTGACCAGCCGGGGCATGCGAAGCACCTCCCTCAGCTGATCCCGGGCCGGCAGCGCATCCGGGTTGAAGGTGGAGGAGCGGGGAGTGGGTACTGCAAACGCCACTATCGCAATCGCCAGCAGCGCCAGAATGGCGGTGATCGTGAAGATACCGGAGAGCCCGTAGCGGTCCCCCAGAATCGGCCCAAGCACCAGTGACAGGGCGAAGGCAACGCCAATGGACAGGCCGATGGAGGCCATAGCCTTGGTGCGGTTGCGCTCCTGGGTCAGATCGCTGACCAGTGCCATGAGCACACTGGCCACCGCACCGGCGCCCTGGAGAATACGCCCGATGACAACGCCCACAATATGATCCGAAAACGCGGCCACTACACTGCCCGCCAGAAACAGCACCAACCCAAGAAAGATCAGCGGCTTGCGCCCAAAACGATCGGACAGCAGACCGAAGGGAATCTGCAGCAGTGCCTGGCTCAGCCCGTAACCGCCCAGAGCCAGCCCGATCAGAAGCGGGGTGGCGCCCTGCAGATCGTCGGCGAGCAGCACGAAGACCGGCAGCACCATGAACAGGCCCAACATGCGTGAGCCATACACCAGTGCCACAGCCAGCACAGAGCGTTTTTCGGTTGCCGTCATGGAAAGGGTGCACCTGTCCTGAAGGGGGAAAGGGGTCGAAAACGAAGCGAAGTATACCAGAGCCGTCACTGAGGCTCATCCCTGCCCGGAAAGCGCTGTGTGCGCGGCGGCGAAACCCCTATAATGGAGGTTTTTCCAAGCTTAAGGGGCAGTATGGACCACATACACATCAAGGGGGCGCGGACGCACAACCTCAGGAACGTTGACCTGGATATTCCGCGGGATCGACTGGTGGTCATCACAGGGCTCTCTGGCTCAGGCAAATCCTCCCTTGCCTTTGACACCCTCTACGCTGAGGGCCAGCGCCGCTACGTCGAGTCCCTCTCCACCTATGCCCGGCAATTCCTGTCCATGATGGAAAAACCCGACGTGGATCATATTGAGGGCCTGTCCCCGGCGATCTCCATCGAACAGAAATCCACGTCCCATAACCCGCGCTCCACTGTCGGCACCATCACGGAAATCTACGACTACCTGCGCCTGCTTTTCGCGCGGGCCGGCGAGCCGCGCTGCCCCACCCACGACACCACCCTGGCCGCACAGACGGTGAGCGAAATGGTTGATCAGGTGTTGGCACTGCCCGAAGGCAGCAAGATGATGATCCTGGCGCCGGTGATCCGCGAGCGCAAAGGCGAGCACCAGCATGTGATTGATGAGATGCGCAGCCAGGGGTTCATCCGGCTGCGCATTGATGGTCGGATCCACGAGATTGACGAACTGCCGGAACTGGACAAGAAGAAAAAGCACAGCATCGATGTGGTGGTGGATCGTTTCCGGGTAAAGGCCGGCATTGAGCAGCGCCTTGCCGAGTCCTTTGAAACCGCGCTGAGACTGGCCGACGAGCTGGCCCTTGCCGCCCCTATGGAGCAGGAAGGCGAGGAAATGGTGTTCTCCGCCCGCTACGCCTGCCCGCATTGCGGCTACTCCATCCGCGAACTCGAACCCAAGATGTTCTCCTTCAACAACCCGGCCGGGGCCTGCCCCAGCTGTGACGGGTTGGGGGTGAGCCAGTTCTTTGACCCGGACAAGGTGATTGTCAGCAGAGAGCTGACCCTGGCCGAAGGGGCGATACGCGGCTGGGACCGACGTTCCGTCTATTATTTCCAGCTCCTGAGCAACGTCGCCGAGCATTACGGTCAGGATCTGGACACACCCTTTCAGCAGCTGCCGGAGGATTTCAGGCAGATTGTGCTCCATGGCTCCGGCGATCAGACCATGACCTTCCGCTACATCGACTCCCGGGGCCATGTCGTGGAGCGCGATCACCCCTTTGAGGGCGTCATTCCCAACCTGCAGCGCCGCTATCGCGAAACCGAATCCCAGGCCACCCGCGATGACATGGCGCGTCTGATCAGCACCCAGCCCTGTCGCGAATGCGAGGGGTCACGACTGCAGCAGAGCGCCCGGCATGTCTTCATTGATGAGCACCGCCTGCCTGATGTGACCCGCATGCCCATTGGCCAGTCCTTTGAGTATTTCAGCAGCCTCGCGCTGAGCGGCAAACAGGGCGCCATAGCCGAAAAGATCCTCAATGAGATCCGCCAACGACTGGAGTTTCTGGTGAATGTAGGGCTCAACTACCTGACCCTGGAGCGCAGCGCCGAGACCCTCTCCGGAGGCGAAGCCCAGCGCATCCGACTGGCCAGCCAGATCGGTGCCGGGCTGGTGGGGGTGATGTACATCCTGGATGAACCCTCCATCGGACTTCATCAGCGCGACAATGATCGGCTGCTGCAGACGCTGGGGCGTCTCAGGGATATGGGCAACACCGTCATCGTCGTGGAGCATGATGAGGACGCCATACGCTCAGCTGACCATGTCATCGACATCGGCCCGGGAGCTGGCGTCCACGGTGGACAGATCATTGCCTCTGGACCCGTGGCCAACATCGAGCAGTGCCCGGAGTCCCTTACCGGACAGTACCTCACTGGAACCCGCCGGATCCGCATCCCGGAAAAGCGCCATTCGCACCAGGAGCGCTTCGTCACCGTGCATGGAGCCCGTGGCCACAACCTGCAGAACGTCACCCTCTCACTGCCGTTGGGGGTGATGACCTGCATCACCGGCGTCTCCGGATCGGGCAAATCCACCCTGATCAACAGCACCCTGCATCCCATCGCCGCCCGCGAGCTCAATGGCAGCACCACCCTCACGCCAGAGGCCTATGAGCGCATAGCAGGGCTGGAGCAGCTCGATAAGGTCATCGACATTGACCAGAGTCCGATCGGGCGAACCCCACGCTCCAACCCGGCCACCTACACCGGCATATTCACCCCGGTTCGTGAGCTCTTCGCCGGCACCCAGGAAGCCCGCTCCAGAGGCTACAAGGCGGGCCGCTTCAGCTTCAACGTCAAGGGCGGGCGCTGCGAGGCGTGTCAGGGCGACGGGGTGATCAAGGTGGAGATGCACTTTCTCCCGGACATCTACGTGCCCTGTGATGTCTGCCAGGGCAAGCGCTATAACCGGGAGACGCTGGAAGTCACCTACAAGGGCAAGACCATCCATGACGTGCTGGACATGACCATTGAGGAGGCGCGAGAGTTCTTCGACCCCGTGCCTTTTCTTGCCCGCAAACTGCAGACCCTGATGGACGTGGGACTGTCCTACATCAAGCTCGGACAGAGTGCGATTACCCTTTCAGGGGGTGAGGCGCAGCGGGTCAAGCTTGCCCGCGAGCTGTCCAAGCGCGATACCGGCCAGACACTCTACATTCTGGATGAGCCCACCACCGGCCTGCACTTTCACGACATCGAACAGTTACTGCAGGTGCTGGAGCGGCTGCGCGATCACGGCAACACCGTGGTCGTGATCGAACACAACCTGGATGTAATCAAGACGGCGGACTGGATTGTGGATCTCGGTCCCGAAGGCGGTGATGGTGGAGGCCGGATTATTGCCGAAGGCACGCCTGAGGACGTAGCAAAGATCAGCGATTCACACACCGGGCGCTATCTGGCCCCCATCCTCAGCCCCTGAGCACGTTTTCCAGACACAAAAAAACCGGGCGTCGCCCGGTTTTTTTCATCCATCGCTGCTGTCAGGCAGCGTCGGCGAGGATCAGTCCTCGTCTTCGTCCTCATCGTCGTCGTCTTCAACGTACTCGACGACTGGACGACCGATCACCTCGACATACGCCATTGGCGCGTTGTCTCCGGCACGCAGGCCGCATTTGAGAACTCGAAGGTAACCACCGGGACGATCTTCGAAGCGTGGACCGAGCTCTTCAAACAGCTTGGTTACGGCTTCGTCGCTACGGAGCCGGGAGAACGCAAGCCGACGATTCGCAACCGAATCGCTTTTAGCCAGCGTGATAAGCGGCTCAGCCACGCGACGCAGTTCCTTCGCCTTCGGCAGCGTCGTCTTGATGAGCTCATGCTCAACCAGCGACGCCGTCATGTTCCGGAACATCGCCTTGCGATGGGAACTGTTGCGATTAAATGTACGACCACTCTTACGATGACGCATTGCTCTATTCCTTAACTTTAACTACCGATTCAGCGATCAGCCACCCAGAACGCGGTCGTCGCCACGCAGACTCGCCGGCGGCCAGTTCTCCAGCCGCATACCCAGAGACAGGCCGCGGGATGCCAGCACATCCTTGATCTCAGTCAGCGACTTCTTGCC
>LKMJ01003501.1_pt1 | contig 14615 bp, 9 predicted proteins | sample 643391 | NCBI WGS metagenome assembly LKMJ01 (sample SAMN04112250, study PRJNA286221) | soda lake metagenome | biome: soda lake; feature: Kulunda Steppe; material: water; isolation source: sample PL-Br10 brine of Picturesque Lake | place: Russia: Kulunda steppe | collected 2010-07
ACCGCTGGTCAACAAGCCGATACAAAGCCAGTACCCCCCGGCCTCGACGTACAAGATGGTTACCGCCATGGCCGCCCTGGAGGAAGATATCATAACCGCCGACTCCACCTTTTATTGCGGCGGCAGCACGGTGTTTCAGGGACATCGTTATCATTGCTGGAAAAGAGAGGGCCATGGCCATGTCGACCTTGAGCGGGGCATGGCTGAATCATGTGATGTCTATTTCTATCAGCTGGGTCAGCGCCTGGGGGTAGACACCCTGGCGCGCTATGCCCAAAAGCTGGGCCTGGGACGCAAAACCGGGGTGGTGCTGGAGCATGAAAAAGATGGACTGGTACCCACCAGGGAATGGAAAAGGCGGCGCTTTAATGAGCCCTGGCAGGATGGTGAAACCCTGTCGGTGTCCATCGGCCAGGGCTTCAATTTGGTCACTCCCATCCAGGTGACCCGCATGACGGCGGCGGTGGCCAACGGCGGACGGTTTTACCGCCCCCTGCTGGTTACCAGCATAATCGACCCTGAAGGCGAAGTCCTGCGCGAATTCCAGCCGGAACTGGAAGAAGAGACCCCGGCCCGGGACAGCACTTGGAAATTGCTCCAAAAAAGCCTGGAGGCTGCGGTAATGAATGAACAAGCCACCGGCCGGTCCGCCCGCATCGAGGATATCACCGTGGCCGGCAAAACCGGCACCGCCCAGGTGGTGCGCCTGGCCCAGGTCGAACTTTTTGAGGACGAGGATGATATTCCGTACCATTTCCGGCATCACGCCTGGTTTACGGCTTATGCCCCGGCCGAGGACCCGGAAGTGGCGGTCACGGTCCTGGTGGAACACGGCGGCGGCGGCGGAGCGGAGGCAGCTCCCGTGGCCAAAGAAGTGCTGGAAGCTTATTTTCGCCAACAGGAAACCCCGGTGGTCCTGCTCCCCGAGAGCCTGATCCGCCGGGACGGGAGATAAAGGAACATGTTGCGTTTTGATCGCCGCCTGCTGCAAAACTTCGACTGGATAATGCTGGTCGCCGTGATCGTCGTGGCTCTGCTGGGGCTGGTCAACCTTTACAGCGCCACCTCGCTGCAACAGAGCCTCGGCACCTCGGTGTTTATCCGGCAGGTCGCTTACCTGCTGGTGGGCTTCATCGTCATCTTCGCCATCATCATGGTGGATTACAAGGTGCTCACCAAATGGAACTATCACCTCTACATCATAACGATTTTGCTGCTGGTGGCGGCCCTGGTTATCGGCACCGATGTGGCCGGCACCCAGCGCTGGATCAACCTGGGATTTTTCCGACTCCAGCCTTCGGAGCCGGCCAAGCTGATGCTGGTACTCACCCTGGCCAGCTATTACTACCGCAAGGATACCGGGGCCGGCTTCACTTTCAGAGAACTGCTCGTCCCCCTGGGGCTGACCCTTCTGCCCTTTGCCCTGATCGTCCGGCAACCAGATCTCGGCACCGCCATGATGCTGATCTTTATCTTTGTATCCATGACCCTGTTTGTGAAGCTGAAATGGTCCACCCTGCTGACCATGGCCGGTATCGGGCTGTCATTGGTTCCCCTGGCGTGGTTTTTCTACCTGAAACCATACCAGCGCCAGCGGATCATGACCCTTCTCGACCCGGAGAGTGACCCCCTGGGCACCGGCTACCATATCGCCCAGTCCAAGATCGCCGTGGGCAGCGGCACCACCTTCGGCAAAGGTTACATGCAGGGTACCCAGGCCCAGCTGGATTTTCTCCCCGAACGCCATACCGACTTCGCCTTTTCGGTCTGGGCCGAGGAGTGGGGCTTCATTGGCTCCATTTTCTTTCTGGCCTGCTATTTTTTCATTGTCCTCTGGGGGATGAACATCGCCCTGACCGCCCGGGACAAGTTCGGGGTGCTGCTGGCTTTCGGCCTCGTCTCTTTACTCTTCTGGCAGGCCTTCATCAACCTCGGCATGGTCCTGGGGCTGCTGCCGGTGGTGGGCATGCCCCTGCCCCTGTTCAGCTACGGCGGCTCCTCCCTGCTCACCACCATGGCCGCCATCGGCATTCTGATGAACATCAGAATGCGCCGCTACATGACCGGCAGCTGACCAATCGCACGCCGCATATTTCCGGAAAAACACCCGGGCGAACCAGTCGAGACCAACCGATCACCAGAGCGCAGATTTCTCGCCCGCGATCACGGGACACTTCATCTTGTGGTGATCGGGCCGGCTCACATACTGATGCAGGCATCGCCGTCGGGGCTTGCCGCAAACTGCGGCACCCCGTAATCGCTTACAGGACAAACCGGTGATTGGCTACTCCAAAACGGCAAGATGCTGCCTGGCGTTGATCACCAGCTGGGCCAGGGCTTCGATGAGTTGGGGGTGGGTGTTCAGCGCCGGGGGGCGGACCAGGCGGATACCTCTGCTGCGGGCCAGATCTCGGTACTGGATGTCGATTTCGTAGAGGGTTTCCACGTGGTCGGAGATGAAGCTCACCGGCACCATGAGCACGTTTTTTACCCCCTCGTCGGCCAGCTGACCCAGCATATCCGGGGTGGAGGGTTCCAGCCAGCGGACCGGGCCGCTGCGGCTCTGGAAGCAGAGCCGGCCCGGCCGGCCGGAGATCTTCTCCAGGGCGGCGATGGTGCGCTTGATGTGCTCAAGATATGGGTCGCCCTCTTCGATGAAGCTCACCGGCAGACTGTGAGCACTGTAGACCACGGTGAACTCCTCGCCGGCGAAGGTCTCCGCCCCTTCGGCCATGGTAGCGGCCAGGGCCTCGATGTACTGGGGCTGGTCCGACCAGGCCTGGATTTCGTCAATGGTGAAGGGGTGATCAAAACCGGCGGCGACCCGTTTTAAGTCGTTCAAGGAGGAACCGCTGGTGGCCCGGGAAAAGTGAGGATACAGGGGCAGCGCCAGCAGGCGGGAAACCCCGGCATCGGCAAATTCGGCCAGGGTTTCGGCGGCCAGGGGGTGCCAGTAACGCATGGCACAACGCACCATGAAGTCACCTTCTTCGGCCAGGCGAGCCGCCAGGGCCCGGCCCTGCTCGGCGGAAATCCGGTTCAAGGGCGAGGCGCCCCCGATCAGGCGGTAGGCCTCGCAGCTTTTGGGGGTGCGCTTTTTAACGATCCGGCGGGCGATAAACTTTTGCAGCCAGGGCCATGGGCCCAGCTTGATGATCTCCCGGTCGGCGAACAGGTTGAGCAAAAACGGCTCCACCTGATCCAGGCTTTCCGGCCCGCCCATGTTGAGCAGCACCACGCCCACGGGCGGCGGCGCTTCGGCCGCCTTCCGGTCATCGGGTTGATTGGTCACATTGTTGCGGTGTTCGTTCATCGGGCCTGTTCCTCTGAACCGAATCCAACCTGCGTTCAGGGGCCGGAGCTGCTTGCCGCTTCCGGTTTTTCCCCCGTCTCCCCCTGCTGTCCCGCCCCTGCTAGAAGGTGGCCAAGGTCTCCCGGCCCCATGGGCAGCCTGGCAAAGATATATTCTTCCAGGCGCCGGCAGAGTTGGAAATTCTGCCGGATCGCTTTCTGCCGGACCGAGTCCCCGCTCGCGTAGCGGCGGATAACGTCATCCCGGCGCTGTTCCAGGCTCACCACCCGGTCGTGGTTGACCCGCTTGTCGGCGTAATAAACGATTTCCCGTTCCCCGCAGTGACCGGTGAAGCCCTCCGCAAGATGGACGTGTTCGGCCACCAGGGGTTCCAGTTCGGTGTAGCCGTGCTCCCAGCAGATCTCCCGGCCCAGTTCGGCATGCTGGCAGTCGCCCTCCAGGCACAGGGCCTTGGCGATGTCATGGAGCAGGGCGCCGGCCACCACCAGCTCCACCCGGATATCCTCTCCCCGCTCCACCAGAGCCCGGGCCAGCATTTCCGCCACCCGGGCCACCATCAGGGAATGGTCCCGGATATGGGCCGGCATCCGGTAGTAGTTCATCAGCCGTAAGCACTCAGCCGCATCGGGGATCATGGGGATTGTTCCGTAACAAATTTTATCATCTGGGTTACTAATTTTTGCGGCTTAACCGGTGCACCATCTCCACCATGAGCTTGGCCTGTTCGGGGGGAATCTCCGGCAGGATCCCGTGGCCCAGATTGAAGATATGGCCATGGGCGGCCTTGCCCTGCTCCAGGATCCGGGCCACCCGGGGTTCCATCTTTTCGGCGGGCAGCAGCAGGGCACAGGGATCCAGGTTGCCCTGCAGAGCGATCCCCGGGCCGACGATCCGGGCCGCGTCGTCCAGGTTTATCCGCCAGTCCAGGCCCAGGACATCAGCCCCCACGGTCCGGCACTGGTCAAGCAGGGTGGCCCCGTTGTTGGCGAAATAAATCAGCGGCACCTCGACCCCGCCTTCCTTCAGGGCGGCAATGATCCGTTTCACATAAGGCAGGGCGAATTCAGCGTAATCGCAGGGGGCCAGGGCCCCGGCCCAGGAGTCGAAGATCTGCAGGGCCTGGGCTCCCGCCTCGGCCTGGGCCTTGAGGTAGAGGATGGTGGTTTCGGTGATCTTGTCCATCAGCCGGCCATACAGGTCCGGCTCGGTGTACATCATCTTCTTGGTCAGGAAAAAATTCTTGCTGGAGCCGCCTTCGATCATGTAGGTGGCGTTGGTGAACGGCGCTCCGGCAAAACCGATCAGCGGTACCTTGTTGACCAGCTCCCGGCGCAGCATCCGGATGGCGGCCATGACATAGCCCAGTTTATCTTCCGGATCGGGCACGATCAGCCGATCCACCCCGGCCTGGTCCCGCACCGGTTCGGGCAGGACCGGGCCGCGATTTTCCACGAATTCCAGGGCGGCGCCCATGGCCTCGGGCACCACCAGGATGTCGGAGAAGAGGATGGCGGCATCCACCCCGATCAGATCCACCGGCTGAAGGGTCACCTCGGTGGCGGCCTCGGGGGTCTTGCACATGTCGAGAAAACTGTAGCGGCTACGCACCGTATGATATTCCGGGAGATAACGCCCGGCCTGGCGCATCATCCAGACCGGGGTGTAATCGGTGGGCTCGCCGCGGCAGGCCTTGAGAAAGGTCGTGTTCATGGCTGATCCTGTTTTGGTTATTTGGTGGTTAATTTCTGCGGCTGATGGCTGCAGAACGGTTCCTCGGCCAGGTAGTCGCCGCTGACCGCGTAAGCTCTGGCCCGGCAGCCGCCGCAGACGTTGATGTACTCGCAGCTGCCGCAGCGCCCCTTGTAGCCCTTAAAATTCCGCAGCTCCTTGAACAACTCCGAGTTCTCCCAGATATCCTTGAAGGACTGCTGGTGCAGATTACCGGCGGACATGGGAAAATAGCTGCAGGGCAGAACATTGCCGTCGACATCGATCAGCGAGATCAGCTGACCGGCCAGACAGCCCTTGGAACCACCGGTGGAAAACTGCAGGGTCCGCTGCTGGAACTTCTCGCCGTCCTCCCTGGCCTTCTGGCGCACCACCCGGTAATAGTGGGGGGCGCAGGTGGGGCGGACCAGCAGTTCGTCCTCTTTTTTCTCCATCTCGTAATGCCAGTTCAGCAACTCTTCGTATTCTTCCGGGCTGATCAGCTCGGCCATGATATCCTCACCCCGGCCGGTGGGCACGATCATGAACATGTACCAGGCCGTGGCCCCCAGTTCCCTGGCCAGCCGGTAAACCTTGGGGATGTCCGCCTGGTTGCGTTTGGTAAAGGAGGAGTTGAACAAAAAGGGAATGCCGTGCTTCTTGAACAACCGGGCGGCGTTGATGGCGCCGTCAAAGGCCCCCGGCTGGTTGCGGAAATTGTCGTGCACCTCGGCGTCGGCCCCGTCCAGGCTCAACGAGGCCATGCGAATCCCCGCCTCCTGGAGTTTAAGACAGACCTCGTCGGTGACCAGGGAACCGTTGGTGGCCAGGCACATCCGGAACCCCTTGGCCGTGCCGTAGGTGGCAATTTCAAAGACATCCTCGCGCAGCAGGGGCTCGCCGCCGGAGAGCACCAGCACCGGCTGGGCGTAGGAGGCGATGTCGTCCATGATGCGCTTGGCTTCATCCAGGCTGAAATCGGGGTGCTCCTTGGCCTCCAGTTCCGAGGAAGAACGGCAATGGACACAGTTCAGGTTGCAACGGCGGGTAATTTCCCAGGCCAACCATTTGGGTGTAAATTCCATGTTTTTTCCTTACTGAAAAATTGCTTGTGCTGCTGTTGGACTCGCAACTGTTGATTTTGCGGCACAGGCCGTCAAAGGTTTTACCATGGCGGCCGGATAAAGCTATAAACTTAGCCGTTTACCAGGATTTTGCAAGGAAAATGACAAGTTCGCGGCCGCCGGCCGGCCCCGTGGCACGACAATTACCTGGGTGCGGCCACAGCAGCGCGCCCCCGTCGGCAAAGCCGGACAAATCACTTTTCCCCGGGCGATCAATCCACTTCCTGGTTGGCTGACAGCTGTCAACTGTGCTATTCTGCCGGACATGAACATTGCCCTGATTCAACTAAACCCCCTTATCGGTGATTTCCGGCGCAACACCGAGGCCATCATCAGCCGCTGCCGGCAAGCCGCCGACCTGGGCTGCCGCCTGGCCGTCCTGCCGGAGCTGGCCATAAGCGGCTACCCCCCCGAGGATCTGCTGGAAAGACCGGACTTTATCGATAACCACCAGCTTGCCCTGGAGCACCTGATCCGCGAGATCCGGGGCATCGGGGTGCTCTGCGGCACCCTGACCCAAAACCCGGACCGCGGCGGCAAACCGCTGCACAACGCGGCGGTGCTGTTCGACGACGGCAAAATCCTGGCCACCACCGCCAAACGCCTGCTGCCCTGCTACGACGTCTTCGGGGAAACCCGTTATTTCGAACCCGGCGGGCCGGGCCGGATTCACCGGTTCCAGGGACTGCGCCTGGCCATCACCATTTGCGAAGATATCTGGAACCACGCCGATCTGTTTCCGCACCGGCCCTATCATCACGACCCGGTAAGCGAACTGCTGGGGGCGCCGGCGGACCCGGCGGCCGGCGGCAAGGCCCCGGCGGATCTGTTGATCAATATCGCCGCTTCGCCCTACCAGAGCGGCAAGACGGCCCGGCGCCGGGAAATTTTGCAAACCATCCGCCGCAACTACCAGATTCCCGTGCTCTTTGTCAATCAGGTGGGGGGCCAGGACTCGCTGATATTTGCCGGCGACAGTCTGGCCCTGGACGCCACCGGCCGGATCGCCTGCCAGGCGGCGCGCTTTAGAGAAGACCTGGTGGTTTTCTCCCTGCCCCGGGATAGCCAATGCCGCCGGGCGGCGGCCGAAAGCCCCGCCACTCCGGAGACCTCCCCCGCCGACAAGGGAAAAATATCATCCTCCGCGCCCCTGCCCGGCGAGAAAGACGATCCCGAAGCCGCCGAAATCATGGCGGCCCTGGTACTGGGCACCGGCGACTATGTCCGTAAATGCGGTTTTTCCCGGGCGGTCATCGGTCTTTCCGGGGGCCTGGATTCGGCCCTGACCGCGGTCATTGCCGCCCGGGCCCTGGGGCCGGAAAACGTGCTGGGGATCGCCATGCCCTCGACCTATTCGGCGGCGGCCAGCCAGGAGGATGCCCGGGCCCTGGCGGAAAACCTCGGCATCGATTACGCCGTTTTACCCATCGACGATATCCTGGCCGCTTATCGCCCCGGTCTGGCCCCGCTGTTTGGCGACGAACCGGTGACCGGCCTTACCGAGCAGAACCTCCAGGCCCGGATCCGGGGCAACCTGCTGATGGCCGAAAGCAACCGCAGCGGCCGCCTGCTGCTGAACACCGGCAACAAATCGGAGCTGGCAGTGGGCTACTGCACCCTTTACGGCGACATGTGCGGCGGCCTGGCGGTGCTGGCCGACGTGCCCAAAACCATGGTTTACCGCCTGAGCCGGCTGGCCAACCGGCAACGGGAACTCATTCCCGGCCGCACCCTGGAGCGCCCCCCCAGCGCCGAACTGGCCCCGGACCAGTTGGACGAAGACGAACTGCCGGCCTACGAAATCCTGGATCCCATCCTCCAGGCCTACCTGGAAGACCAGTTGAGCCCCGGGGAAATCATCGCCCGGGGCTACCCGGAAGCGGTGGTCAACGACGTGGTGAGCCGGATTCACCGCAACGAGCACAAACGGCGCCAGGCCCCGCCGGGCCTGAAGATCAGCGGCAAGGCCTTCGGAGCGGGCCGCCGCTACCCCATCGCCGCGGCCAGCATACGGCAGCAGACGTTCATTTCTCAGTTTTCTTAACAAAAAATCTTCGAGGGTAATACCATGACTTTGACTCCTCTTTCCACCAGTTCCCAAGCCGGCCGGGCACGCCTGGCCGAGTTGCGCGACCGTTTTCAGCTGGCCGATGACAAGTGCCGCCAGCAGGTGGCCGATATCATCCAGCGGGTCCGGGACCAGGGTGATGCCGCCCTGGTGGAGTACACCCGCAAATTTGATTCCCCCGCCTTCAACCTTGATCAGCTGCGGGTTACCGACAAGGAAATGGAGGCGTCCTACGACCTGGTGGACGGCGATTTGCTGGGGCACCTGCGGCGGGCGAAAAAAAGGATCAGCGAGTTTCATGAGCGGGAAAGGGAGCAGTCCTGGCTGCTGACCCGGGATGACGGGGTGATCACCGGCCGCCTGGTCCGACCGGTGGACAGCGCCGGCCTTTATGTGCCCGGTGGTCAGGGCGGCAGCACGCCGCTGGTGTCCTCGGTGCTGATGAACGGTATTCCCGCCGGTATCGCCGAGGTGCCCCGCCGGGTGATGCTGACCCCGCCCGATGCCGAAGGGGGAGTCAACCCCGCCCTGCTGGTGGCCGCCCAGGAAATCGGGATCAGCGAAATCTACAAGGCGGGCAGCGCCTGGGCCATCGCCGCTCTGGCCTACGGCACCGAGAGTATCAGCCCGGTGGATGTGGTGGTGGGCCCCGGCAACCAGTATGTCACCGAGGCCAAACGCCAGGTATCGGGCCGGGTCCGCATCGATATGATCGCCGGCCCCAGCGAGGTGCTGATTCTGGCCGATGACAGCGCCGAGCCCGACTACGTCGCCGCCGATCTCCTGGCCCAGGCCGAGCACGACCCCCAGGCCCTGGCCCTGTGCATCTGCACCGACCGGGATATGGCAGCCCGGATCGCCACCGCCGTGGCCGACCAACTGCGGCAACTGGAACGCCGCAAAATCGCCGCCCATTCCCTGGCGGAACGGGGCGCCCTGCTGGTGGCCGCTGATCTGGAAGAGGCCATGGAGCTGGCCAACCAGATTGCCGCCGAGCATCTGGAGCTGATGATCGCCGACCCCTTTACCTGGCTGCCCAAGGTTCGCCACGCCGGGGCCATTTTCCTGGGCAAATACACCCCGGAATCCGCCGGGGATTATATTGCCGGCCCCAACCACGTGCTGCCCACCATGGGCACGGCCCGTTTCTCCTCGGCCCTGGGGGTGGAAACCTTCGTCAAAAAATCCAGCCTGATCAGCTACAGCCGCAAGGCCCTGCTGGCCGACCAGAAGGCCATCAACAGCCTGGCCCGGCTGGAAGGCCTTACCGGACACGCGCGCTCGGCCACCATTCGCCAGTAGAAATCATGGCCATCTTTGCTAGCCCACAAGTGAAGACAATGCCCGTAAACGATCACGGTATTTGTCCCGTAAGCGATCATGGGGTGCCGCAGGTTGCGGCAAGCGGGACGGCGAAGCGTACATCAGTACGTGAGCCGGCCCGATCGCCGCAAGATGCGGTGCCCCATGATCGCTTACGAATGCCCGGTTGGTTGCTGGCGGGGTGCTTGCTGCCCGTCGCGCTGCTGCTGGCCTGGCTGCTGCTGGCCCGGCTGGATTTTCTTTATCCGGTGTGGTACCAGGTGCTGTCCATTGAAGAGCATATCACTCAGTATGCCCCCCAGAACCGCCATGGGCGGGAGGATTTCGTTGAAACCACGCCGGCGGAGCACCGGCGCCTTTTCGGGCTCATCGTCGCCTCCATCCAGGGCAAGGGGAAACCCCTGGAGGAGGCGGTGTACCATGACGCCCAGGGAAGGGAGCTGGGGAAGTTTTTGCGGGCCGAGGAAGTCGGCCATTTAAATGATGTAAAACGGCTGGTGGGGGTGCTGACCACAACCGGCTGGGGGTTGACTGCGGCCGCCCTGGTTTTGAGCCTGGGCCTGTGGTGGTGGCGGCTGCCCCTGCCCCCGCCGGCCGGAGTCGCCGTCATGTGGCTGGCGCTGCTGGGGGCAGCGGCGATTGTTCTCTGGTGGCAGGGTCCCCTGGAGGTTTTTGACCGGCTCCACGAATGGGTCTTTCCCCCCGACCATCCCTGGTTTTTTTACTACCAGGATTCGCTGATGACCACTACCATGAAGGCCCCCCAGATCTTTGCCGCCATCGCCGCCCTCTGGGCCCTGGTGGCCCTGGTTTGCTATGGCTTGCTCTACGCCGGCCTGGGCCAGATCCTGACCGCCCCCACCGTTGCCGGCCAAAGCCCCGATGAAGGCGGGCCGGCCAAGCCGGCCGAGCCGGCAACCGGCCGGCGGCAGCGGAAAAAGAAAAAGGGCCAAAGCCGGCGGAGCCGGAACTGACAGCGGGGATAAAACAGGACAACATCATTGGCTTTGCAAGGGATGGGGCCGTGAAATCCGGGAGCGACGGGGGCGGTTTACAGCATTGCCAAGTGACTCCGCCCCTGGTATGATCGCCGCCATGAGCAGCCGTGACCCCCTTTACCTGATCGACGGCAGTGCCTATATCTACCGGGCCTACCACGCCATCGGACCGTTGAGCAACGCCGACGGACTGCCCACCCACGCCGTTTACGGCTTCACCGCCACCCTGTTGCGGGTGATCCGGGAAAAGACTCCGCGTTATCTGGCCGTGGCCTACGATGCCAAAGGCCCCAACTTCCGCCATCAAATCTATCCCCAGTACAAGGCCAACCGGCCGGAAATGCCGGCGGACCTGGCCTGTCAGATCCCCTACATCAAGGAAGTGGTCAGCGCCTACAAAATCGCTACCCTGGAACAGGAGGGGGTTGAGGCCGACGATCTCATCGCCGCGGCGGCCCGCCGGCTGGCCGGCCCCGACCGCCCACTGATCATTGTTTCCGGCGACAAGGATCTGCTGCAGCTGATCAACGACTCGGTGACCATGTGGGACCCCATGAAGGACACCATCATGGACCCGGCGGCGGTGGAGAAAAAATACCAGGTCCCGCCCCGCCATCTGCTGGATTATTTCGCCCTGATCGGCGACAGTTCCGACAACGTTCCCGGCGTTCCCGGCGTGGGGCCGAAAACCGCAGCCAGGCTGATCAACCAGTTCGGCGACCTGGACAACCTGTTCCGCCGCCTGGAGGAAGTGGGGGCGGCCAAGCTGCGGGAGAAGCTGGCCGCCCACCGGGAAGACGCCCTGCTGGCCCGGGAGCTGATCCGGCTCAAGGATGACCTGGATCTGCCGTTGCGGCCCGAGGACTACGCCCTGCCCGCACCCGACCAGGATAAGCTGCGGCGGCTGTTCACCGAGCTGGAATTTAACCGCCTGATCAAAAGCGAGCTGCAGGCCGAAAAAATCGGCACCGAGGATTTTCAGCTGATCGGCGACCCTGACCAGCTCCGGGCCCTGGCCGACCGACTGGCCGCCGATCCCGCCCCCCTGGTCATCGACACCGAAACCACCTCCATTGACCCCATGCAGGCCGAACTGGTGGGAATCTCCCTGGCCCTGGCCAACGATGATGAGGGCAACCACGCCTGGTACCTGCCGGTCAATCATCGCCGGCCCGACCACACCCCGGTTCCCGGCCAGCTGCCCCTGTCGGAGGTGCAGCGGGTACTGACCCCGCTGCTGAGCGATTCCCGGCGCCTCAAACTGGGGCACAACCTCAAGTACGACCTGCAGGTGCTGCACCGCCACGGTATGCCCATGGCGCCGCCCCTGGCAGATACCATGATCGCCTCCTATCTGATCGACCCGTCCCGGCGCTCCCATGGCCTGGATGTCTTGAGCGAGGAACTGCTCCAGCGCCGGCTTACCTCCTTTGCCGAGGTCACCGACCGCGACCGCCGGCCGGAAGCCTTCGCCCACGTGGCTCCCGAGGCGGCCGCGCCCTATTCCTGCGAGGACGTCACCGCCACCCGCCGGCTCTGGGAACAGTTTCAGCCCCGGCTGGCCGAGCTGGACCTGGAAAGCCTCTTTTACCAGGTGGAGATGACTCTGCTGCCGATTCTAGCCCGCATGGAGCGGATCGGGATCATGGTGGACGCCGGGGTCCTGGAGCAACTGGCCGAGGAGTTCGCCCGGGAGCTTAAAAGCCTGACCGAAAAGATCCATCGTCTGGCCGGCACCGAGTTCAATATCAACTCACCCCGCCAGCTTGGGGAAGTCCTTTTCGAACGCCTCAAGCTGCCCCACGGCCGCAAAACCAAGGGCAAAACCGGCTATTCCACGGACATCCGGGAGCTGGAACGGCTGGCCGCCTTCCATGACCTGCCGGCGGCGGTGATCGCCCAGCGCAACCTGAGCAAGCTCAAGTCCACCTACGTGGACAAGCTCACCAGCCTGATCAACCCCGCCGACGGCCGCATTCACACCTCGTTCAATCAAACGGTCACCGCCACCGGCCGGCTGAGCAGCAGCAACCCTAATCTACAGAACATTCCCATTCGCACCCCGGAGGGCCAGCGCCTGCGGGCGGCCTTCATCGCCGCCGAGGGCCACCTTTTCCTGGCCGCCGATTACTCCCAGATCGATCTGCGGGTGCTGGCCCATTATTCCGCCGACCCCGTACTGCTGACCGCCTTCCGCGAGGACCAGGATATTCATACCCGCACCGCCGCCGAAATCTTCCGGGTCAACCAGGCCATGGTCACCCCGCAGATGCGCCGGGTGGCCAAGACCATCAATTTCGGCATCATTTACGGGATGAGCGCCTTCGGCCTGGCCGAGCAGCTGCAGTGCAGCCGCAAGGAGGCCCAGGTCTTCATCGACCGTTATTTCGAACTCTACCACGGAGTCAAGGACTTCATGCACAGCATCGTCGAGCAGGCCCGCCACGACGGTTTCGTCCGCACCCTGCTCAAGCGGCGCCGGCAACTGCCGGAGATCGGCAGCAGCAACAAGCAGCGCCGGGAGTTCGCCGAAAGGACGGCAATCAACACCCCCATCCAGGGCACCGCCGCCGATATCATCAAGCTGGCCGCCATCGCCTGCGATGGCGAGCTGCGTGACGGCGGCTTCAAAACCGAGGCCCTGCTGCAGATCCACGACGAGTTGATCTTCGAGGTACCCCAGGCCGAACTGGAGGCGGTGGGGCAACTGGTCCGCCGGGCCATGGAGAAGGTCATGGAACTGGATGTGCCCCTGCGGGTAAACCTTAAAACCGGACCCAACCTGGCCGCCACCGAGTAGCCTCGGCGGCCAGCAATAAAGTTGACGAAACAGAGCAAAAGCAGTAAATTTACAGGTTGATCAACAGGTTGACCAGAGCCGCCGATGGGCGCCTTCGGCAGCCTAATTGTCAACCAACAACGGGCGATCTGACCGCCCGCTTATGACAGGGTATTTCCCAAGGACCAACCATGCTTTCTTTACTTCGCCGCAAGGCCCGTTCTCCCATAATTCAGGCCGCAGTGGTCATCATCATCCTGGTCTTTATCCTCTGGGTGCCGCAGATGGGCGGCAATGCCGAGCCGGACACGGTGGTCACGGTCAACGGCGAGTCCATCTCCAGCTTCGAGTTTCAGCGCCGCTACGAAGACACCATGAGCCGGTACCGGGAGCAGTTTGAAGGCACTGTTCCTCCCGAACTGATCGAGGCCCTGGGTATCCGGGAGCAGGTACTCAATCAGATGGTTCAGGAACGACTCCTGCTCCAGAGCGCCCGCGACACCGGCCTGCCGGCAACCCCCACAGAAGTCCAGAGGACCGTGCAGAGCATGGGCGAGTTCACCGACAACGGGCAATTCAGCATGCAGCGCTACCGGGACATTCTGGCCGCCTCCCGGATCAGTGTTCACGAATTTGAAGCGGGAATCCGCACCGATCTGCTCAAGCGCAAAATTCAGCAGCACCTGATGAATTTTACCCAGGTCAGCGAGGAGGAAGTGCGGGAGCGCTTCCACCGGGATCACGACGACGTGCGCCTGGCCTATCTTCGTCTTAACGCCGCTGATTTTCGTGCCGGCCTGGAGCCCGACCGGGAAGAGACCGAAGCCCACTATCAGGAATACGGCGACCTTTATCGCGCTCCCCCTCAGGTTCGCCTTGACTATCTGCTGTTTTCCGCCGAAGACGTGGACATGACCGTCGACGACGAGGAACTGGCCGCCTATTACGAAGAAAACCGCGATCTCTTTGAAACCCCCGAGCAACGCCGGGCCAACCATGTCCTGATCCGCAGCGACGCCGACGCCCCCGCGGAAGCCCGGCAGCGGCAACGGCAGCAGGCGGAAACGGTACTGGAACTGGCCCGCCAAGGCGAGAACTTCCGGGAGCTGGCCCTGCTCTATTCCGAAGATGACGGCGACCTGGGATTTTTCCGCCGGGGTGAAATGCTGGACCCCATTGAAGAAGCGGTCTTCGCCATGGAGCCCGGCGAGATCAGCGAGATCGTGGAAACCTCCCTGGGCTTTCACGTTATCAGGCTGGAAGAAATCGCCCCGGCTCAACACACCACCCTGGAAGAGAGCCG
>LKMJ01003502.1_pt1 | contig 14615 bp, 9 predicted proteins | sample 643391 | NCBI WGS metagenome assembly LKMJ01 (sample SAMN04112250, study PRJNA286221) | soda lake metagenome | biome: soda lake; feature: Kulunda Steppe; material: water; isolation source: sample PL-Br10 brine of Picturesque Lake | place: Russia: Kulunda steppe | collected 2010-07
GAGTAATAGGCGTTGTAGGTGCAATCATCAATACAATACTCCTGTATGCTTTCACAGAATATTTAGGAATGTATTACATGCTTTCAGCATTCCTGTCTATAGAAGCAGCAATAATATCTATGTTCTTCCTTAACAATAAATTCACCTTTAAACCTCTAAAAAAAGGTTTTGAACAGATAATAAAAGGACTTATACGTTCTAATGTAATAAGATCTGTAGGAATAATTGTACAATTAGGTGTATTGTATGCTTTAACAGAATACTTGGGAATAAATTATCTGGTATCAAATCTTGCAGGAATACTGGTAGGCGGCATATTCACATTCTACGGCGAAAAGTACCATAACTGGAACTAAGTCTAACTAGGCAAACACAATTCTGCCTACTTTTTCTACTCATAGAATAAAAAACTAAACAAACCAATCATTCTACAATGGAATTAAAACAACAACATAAGAAGAAAATAGTGATATTGATTCCTATAACCACTATTATACTGTCTTCAGCAGCACTAATAATGATTTTACAAGCACCAACATACCCTGATGCCGATGAAATAAACGGTACAGAATACGAATCAATAGTAATATTCAGAAACGATGATCCCGCACCATGGACAGAAAAAGAAACTCTAAAAGATGTTAACCAAATATTCATTGAAAACCAAATACCACTAACTCATGGAGTAGTACCGCACGATGAGAATGCGAATACATCTTTAGAAGAAAACCATGAAGTTTGCGAATATCTTCGAGACGAAAAAGAGAATAATGAAGAACTATTTTCATATTCTTTACACGGTTATCACCATCTCCAAGAGACTGAATTTCAAGGACAAAGCGAATTCGGAGATTTATCAAAAGAAGAACAACAACAGAAGATAAGAGAAGGTAAAAACATAATAGAAGACTGCACAGGTGAAACAACAACCACATTTATCCCACCATTCAACACATATGACGAAATCACAGTACAAACCTTGGCAGAAGAAAACTTCACACTTATTTCGGGCGGTGCAACAACGCAAGAAGAGTATTTCGGAGAAAGAGGTTTATGGGAAGATGAACAACTAATCCACTTACCTTCAAGCCTTCACATGGAAGACTGGGAAACGGAGGATGTAAAAAATCTAGAAACCATGAAAGAGCAATACCAAAATAATAAAGAGAATCAAGAAATAAATGTGGTTTTATTCCATTACTTCTTTTTCACAGAGGAAGACCGTTTAGAAAAACTCGAACAATTAATGACATACATGAAAGAAGATGGTGCAAAATTCCTAACATTAGAGGAATTCGCAGAAAAACAACAAAATGAAGACATAATCAAAACAAGAGAAGGATGGGCGATAAAAGAATAATGAAATTACCAGAAATATCTTTCAAAGCACTAATATTTGTTTTATTTGCAATAGGATTAGTCATAGGGTTGTCCACAGCATATATGCTAGAAACAGAAGAAGAGGAAGAACAAATGTGTAAAGCTCTTGAAGAAGATATTCAAGAAGAACTTCCTTATGGAGAAAACACGGCATGTTACCCTCCAGGACATATAGTCATAGAAGAGGAAGATGTTGATCAAGTAGAACTTGAATGCACTTGCAGGATAATATTTGAGGGAGAACTTGAATTATATCCGATTTATACGTCTAGTGTTGCTGAAGAAGTTCCTCAACCCTAAAAACGTCTTAAACTTTTTTTTAATTCCTATATTTTTTCTTCAAAACTAGTTTGTTGCTACGTCCTTCTTTCTCTTTATCTATTATTTCTTTGTCTACAAGTTTAGATACTACGCCCGATATTTTAGCTTTAGAATATTCTGATTCGTTAACAATATCTTTTTGTAACATGCTATTATCGTTTTCTCTAATTGTATCGACAATATCTTTTTCATCTTCTGTTAGCTCTTCAAAAACGCTTTTAACATCTCTTTCCTGATAAATTCTCCAGCTAATAAGTCCTGTAGCTACAATAGCTAGAGAACCTAATAAGCCTATTAGAATATATACTATGTTGCTTGGACCATTATTATTTTCTACAAAAAATGTTTGGAAAGAATAATTAGGCAGTCCATCTGGTTCTTGTTGCCAAGAAACAATATGTCTTTGGCCATCACTTGTGATTTCCCCATGTTCAGGATAAATTACAGTTTCGTTAACATCATTTTCACTAGCTAGAGAAGATCCTGTAGGCAAATACACTTCTAACTGATAATAATCTGTAGATCTGTAAATATTGTGATTGTAGCGGAAAATACTTACGTTATTACGCTGACCAATAAGTTCTGAACCTCTGAACTCTAAGTGTATTTCGAAATCGTCTCTTTCACCAATATCGCAAGATATGCTTGAACCCGGAGGTAAATCTTCTACACTGCACTCTAATTCTTCATCTCCAATCGTTCCTCTATGAAATTCTTCTACAGGATAGCCTGTAATATAAGAAAAACTATCTGAATTCATATCGTCTGCATTAACAGTGATTTCTACTGCAGAATCGTCTAAATCTACAGTAACATTCTCTTCTACTATGTATGCTGCTGATAAACTTGAGAATAAACCAATCAGTACACATAATACAAGAATTTTCTTCATAAAAAATCAATTCTGTTTCTAGAGTTAAATAATTGCAAGGTTTTTTAGTCCTCGTTAGTCTTTGAAACTAGAACTCCACCTACTCCCATTTGAGCATACTGTTGCATCATGTTAGCTACTTCCTGTAAAGATTCTTGACTGTCTTTTAGCTCTAAATCAAAGTGATCTGGGCCTTCAAGTTGGACATAAGTAGGGCCGTAATTTATTACAGTTTTAACAGCTCTAGTGAAATTGTTGCATTCAACATTTAATTCAGCAATTTTTGAGTAGCCTTCATCTAATTCGGGATGAGGGTTTTCCACCAATTTTATCTCATCATATTCTTCACTTATTACATCAACGCCTTCTTCTTCTTTCAAATTTCCTATTAAGTCGTTTAAAGCATTTTCTACTCCTTTCTCTTTGTTTCCAATTGCCTCAAAAACTAGCCAAAGCTTCAAGCTCATGAAAAAACTTGTGTACACAAAACTTTAAACCAATAATACTATATTAAAAATAAGTAGAGTATCAAAGATGAAGGATTTTGTCCCAGAACTCAATAGGCTTCAAAAGATAGCTATAATTGGCTTTATTGTACTAATTTTTACCACTGCACTTGTTTTAGGTTTTGAAACAGGATCTGCTGAAGGTCAATGCTATGAAAGAATTGATACTTGCCATGGCGTGCCGTTCTCAGGAAGTTGTATAGGAGTAGAGAGTTCAGAAAGAGAATTCGAAGCCAAAGAAGAGTGCGAAAACATAGAGGGTATTGAAGAAAGCTGTCAAGAGTCGGCAGAGATAATTACTGAGCAAAACCCTGAAGTGGGAGAAGAATGGAAGGAACATGCTACATATGAAGGATTAACTTGTAAAGTGTGGGACGACAATTACGAATTACAAATAGGAAGATGAGAGTGGAAAATTTATGAAAAGCAAAATCAGAGAGCTAGAAGAGCAATATTTCATAGACACCACGGAACTAGGTAAAGTTCTTCTAGTTGCATGTGTGACTATGTTTTTCATATCTGTTTATGCTTCCACAACATTGGCAACATCTCAAGAACAGCTGGAAGAACTGGAAGAAGAACAAAGATACTTGAAAGGCATTATAGAGGGAGAAAGCTTCCAGACTAGTTATGATGCAGTACATGATGTCTCTCAGACAGAACCTCAGGTTGGCCAGCAGTTTGAGGAGGCGCTAAATGCTTATGAGCAAATGGGCGATACTGTGAACCGCACAGAAAATGTTTCAAACGAGATAAGTGAGAAACAGAGTCTCTATCAGTGGGTGGTATTGGTGTCAATTCTAGGATCTATCTCGGGAATAGCGCTAATAAAGATATAGAAGATAATTCTGTAGATACTGAATAATTTTCGTGTTTATTTCTGTACTTAACTTGCTATCAAAGCTATAACTACTATAAACCATCAAATACATAAATTCTAATAGTTAGGAAACATCCGAAACAAAACTCTATAGAATAAAGCGAAAAAACAGCATAAGAATGTCTTAAAGTAGTTAAAAATAAATGTTGAAGCTAATAAGCAATTTAAAAACCAAAAAATTTGTTTTAACAATAATAATAGTCTTAACTATATCTATGGGTGCGGCAGAAACTACGACAGAAGATTGGTTCTTCTCAAATAACGATGCAGAAGTCAATGAAATTGAAGCATTTCTTCTACAAGAAGAACAAACAGAAGAAGAACTATTCTCGGAATTAGTTGAAGACGTAAACAAAGAAGATGGAGAAATAGCGTTAAGAATAACTAGGGTGTCAGAAGACGGTGAAACAGATGTAATTATTGAAGAAGCAGCTATTCAGGAGTTAACAGACGAGAATTTAGGACGACAAGTTCGTGAAGAAACAATTAATTTCCCTTCAACCACTCTAGAACCTACAGACTCGGTATATATAGAAGTTCTAGCAGCTTTCGAGGGAGAATTAGAGCTCTTAACAGAAAACGAAGTTGCAGAATTTACAACAGAACAACTAAACGCTGTTGAAATACCCGAACATGAAGCTAATATGGTTTACGACTTGGAATTCGATGACGGTCAAGGAGGGCAAAATGAAGGAGAGATTAGATTCTTCTGGGGTGGTGAAGACTCTGAAAGCCAAATAGAAGATTTTACATACGAAGCAGTTCCTCCAGAAATTAATTTAATAGATCCTGATGATGAAGAGGTTTTCAGTTCTGGAGAGGAAATAGAATTTGCTATTGAAGATGAATATAGAGACTTAGAAGATGTCTACTATAATCTGGATGGCGAGAGACAGGAATTTGATTCGCAAGATGATGAAATATTTATTGCTGACACTACTGACTGGGAGGAAGGTGAAAGAGAAGTGGAGGTAGTAGCAGAGAATGAAGATGGAGCCACAACAGAAGAAAGTTACACATTTACTGTAGATGACACTCCTCCGGATGTCGACATAATAGAGCCTGAAGAAGAGCCAACAAACGAGGAAGAAATTGAAGTAATATATGAAGCTGAAGATGAAAACGAGATAGTAAGAGAAGAATTTACTCTTAACGATGGAGATAGAGAAGATATAAGTTCTGGAGATATTATTGAACTTGAAGAGGATGGAGAATATGACTTGACTATCTATGCAGAAGATGAAGCAGGTAATGAAGGAGAAGACACAGTAACATTTACTTTAGATACCGAAGATCCTGAACTAGAAATAATAGAGCCAGAAAATATAACCTACGATACATTTGAAGTACCTCTAGAAGTAGAAGCAAACATTGAAGAGGACGAAGTCACCTACGAGGTATTTGATCAGGATAACAACCAAATTAAAGAGGAAGAACTTGAAGAAGAACAAACTACTTTAGAATTTGAAGAAAGAGATACTTACACTATTGAACTAACTGCAGAAGATGATGCAGGAAACACAAAAACACTACAAGAAACATTTACTGTGGATCCAGAACCAGCAATCTTCGAAACAAATATAACGGACACGAATTCCCCTATACAAGAAAACGAAGAGCTTGAAGTAGATGTACAAATACAAAATACTGGAGATCTAGAAGACACAAGAGAAATAGAATTTTTCTTCGACAACAGAGAAGAACCAGAAGAATCCAGAGAGATTACACTAAGTTCTGAAGAAATAACTACAGAACAATTCACATACGACTCTTCTGAAGAAGAAACAGGAGAATATGATGTCGAAATAATTTCAGGAGAAGAATCAGAAGAATCAGATCAACAAGAAATACTTATAGGACTCCCAGAACTACAATTAAACAATATTGCAATACTGGACGTAACTGAAGAACAGAATAAACGAGATGATGGAGAACTAATAGCTGAAGATTTAGAAACGCTAGAAATTGAGCAAACAGAAAGGAACAAGCAATACCGATTTGAATTTACAATAGAAAACATTGGAGAAAATAAGTATCAAGTGGAAAAATCTGATTTAATCAGTCATATAGGAGTAAACAATGACTGGCAACTAGAAGATATATACCTAAGAACAGAAGAAGATACTTTTGAAGGAGGAGAAAAAACAGAAGACACGCTGGAATGGGATAAAGTCGACGCAGAAATCCCTGAAGATACAGAAGCAACTTTTGAGTACATAATAGAAACAGATACTACAGAATCACAAACATATGAAGCTCAATTCAACATAGAATCAGATGAGCAAGAAATAAACTTAGAAAACGCACACAACATTGAAAAAACAAAATACGGCTTTATCGAAACACAATTATTAGAACCTCCAGAAGAATTTACTGCTTCAGAAGATTCAACGTTCACAATGACTGCAGAAACTGTATGTCAAGAAGGAGATTGCGGAGAAATAGATAAAACATCTAGATACAATGAAACAGGCGATGAACCCAACGCCCCAATACCTGAAGAGCAGTCAGAACCAGTATATACTACAGACTCAAATCCTGAAGAGTGTAATGGCGAATTAACTCATGAAGAAACATGTGAAATAGAATGGAGTGTAGAGGTGACTGGAGATACAGAAACATCAGTTAGTATAGATGTTCTGACAGAATCTAGTCTGGACGAAGTCGAAGAAGACACCTCAGAGACATCCACATTCACCATACAGGATTCTCTAATTTTAGATGTAGAGTTTGATCAAATAGACTTTGGAACGGTAAGCCCGGGTAGAGACGAGCAACCTGCTACAGAAAACACGCTAGGATACAATGTGACTGTTCCCGGAGAAAGCTTGGACGCAGAAGAAATAAGAGTGAGCGGAACTCTACTAAATAATAGTTTAAACGACGGATACAGTATAGCTGCAGACAACATAGGCTATTCGCTAGAAGATGATGTTACAACTAAAAGCGAACTAAGCGAAGAAAAACAATTACTGGCTGAAAGTGTAAGTGCAGGCACCACGCTACAGACCTACTATTGGCTGGATATACCTACAGGAATAACTGCAGATACATATAGAGGGGTGATAGAATTTGAAGCAACTCAATAAAAAAATAATCAAAATAGCGCTTCTAGTTTTTGTACTCTCGACTTTTTTCGTGCTTGTATCGGGTCAACAATATTATTGGAGTGCTGAAATGTATGATGAAGGAGAACAGCCTACGGAATGGACTCCGCAATCAAATATAGACAATTATGAAATACAAGAAGATAGCGAAGGAAATAGATATCTCTCAGTAACAGCGCCCGATAACGAAAGATCCTTCCTAGAATATAGCGAACCTACTGATAATGCAGAAGACTGGAATATTTACACCCAATGGCAGCCTACAGATGATCAAGCAATCTATGGTAGAGGACAACAGACAGACGATATAGATGCTGTAAGTGCTCTAAGAGGAGACTATATTGAAGATGACTTAAGAATATCTTATTTTGATGATGGAGAGTTTGATACTATAGAAGAAACTTCAGAGTCTACTGGAACTATTTTCAACTCTAGAATTAACATAGAAAACGATCCTGCCGATATAAGATATCGTGTATGGGATATAGGTGATGAAGAGCCAGATACATGGAATTTAGAAGGAGAATACGGCGGTGTGACTGGCGAAGGTACAGCAGGAACTTTCCACTGGATAGGAGAGGAGTTTAGAATATATGAGCTAGGTGTGGGACAAGAAGGAGAAGAGGCACCAGATCAACCTACTGAAAACGATATTAGTTTAAGAACACCAGAACAAGATGAAGAATTCGTAGAAGGCGAAACAATACAGTTTGAATACGTTGTGTCTGCAGCTGAATCTGGAACGGCTAGACTCCAATTAAATGATGAGACCGAGATTGAAGAAGAGCTTGAAGAAGGAACAAATGTTATAGAAAACGAACTAACTCTTGAGCCAGATAGTTATGACTGGTTTGTAGAATTTGAAACCGATGAGGAAACTACAGAATCAGAAACAAGACAATTCAACGTAGAAGAAGAACTAGAAATAGAATTCGACTTACAAAATCCTGAAGAAGATGAAAATTTCGGAGGAACACAAGAAGAAGTAGAATTCGTATATGAGCTGGAAACAAATCTTGCTGGAGACGCCGAGCTAGCGCTAAACGGACAAGTTATAGACAGCTCAAGAATAAGTTCGGGAACAACACAAATAGAAGTAACTGAAGAAGAACTAGAACCTGACGAATATCAATGGAGTGTAGAATTTGATACTGGGCAACAAGAAGAAGAATCTCAAACACAAGACTTTGAAATACTAGACGCCCTATTTGAAATAGATATAACTGATACTAACAGTCCTATAGAACCCGGAGAAACACTAGAAGTAACCGCAGATATACAAAATACTGGCGACGTTCAAGATACTCAAGAAGTCAGTTTAATCTTTGACGGTCAAGACACAGGCGATAGCACCGAAATAACGTTGGAAGATGGCGAGACAACAACAGAAATCTTCTCGACTGCTGACACAGATCTGGATCAAGACATCTACATCGCCGAAGTTATCTCTGAAGAAGACTCAGATAGTGAGGAAGTACAGATCTCGGAAGATTTCGACGGACAAACAATTTGTGGAGAAGAACACGCACTAACACCAGAAAGCAACGATGGCTCGAGGTTCAACGAAATAATAATTGATGGAGAAATAACTGTCTGTGACGATGGAGCAACAATACAAGCAAATAACAACATCGAGGTCACTGAATCGGGCAGCGTAGTTGGTACGGGAGAGGATGGTGACGGAACAGAGGATGATGGTGAAGAAGGAGCTGAAGAAATAATTTTACACGCTGAGGAAGTCGTAATGGACGGAATAATAGAAAATGATGGAGGTGCTGGAGGCGATGCTGATGGAGGTCAAGAAGATGGAGGTGACGGTGCTGATGCGGGGGATGTTGGCCTATATTCTGAAAGCGAAGAACTAGTTGTAGGAGGAGAAGTTAGCGTCCAAGGAGGAGATGCAGGAGAAGGTCAAGGTCGTGGAGGAGATGACGGTAATGGTGGCGATGGAGGCACTATAGAGTTAGGATACAGTCAAATAGATGAGGAAGAAGCTACATACTCTATAGATGGGGGTACAAGCCCTGAAGGTACTGATGGTGCTGAAGGAGAGATAATTAGGATTACTCCAGAATTTGTCATAAATGAGTTTGAATCTGATGATCCAATCCCACAAGGTCAATTACACGAAGTAGAAGTAGAAATTGAGAACGTAGGGGATTTTGTAGGTCCGGCTGACGTCGAATTCTACTTCGACGAGATTCTAAGAGATGTAGAAGAAACAGAAATATTGGGTACTGGAGAGACAACAACAGTACAACTTACATACGATAGTGTGGAAGAAGATCCTGGAGACTACTTTCAAAGTGCAGAAATTGAGAACGTAGGAGATGCTGATGACGAAATCGTCCAAGAACCTATATCTGTAGAGACTGAAGAAATAGAAATTGCTGATCTGTCAACAAACAGCCCTGTAACTGATGAAGATAATGACATACTAGAAGTAGAGACCATAATAGAAAATACCGGTGAGATAGAAGGTTCACAAGAAATAGAATTTTTCTTTGATGAGGAACTACAAGAAACAAAACAATCAGAAGAACTATCTTCAGGAGAGTTACAGACTTTAAGCTTTGAACTAGATATCTCGGACGAAGATGATGGAGAGTATGAGGTTGAGGTAGCTTCTGAAGATGATGAAGACCAAACCACTGTTGTTAAAGGAGAAAACTCCTACTTTGAAGCTTCAATCATAGATGTAAATGATCCTGTGGAGATTGGGGAAACTCTAGAAGTAGAGGCAGAAATTGAGAATGTAGGAGGAGAAACTGATGAACAAGTTATTAGTTTTATATTTGAGGGTAATGAAGAGGAAAGTACAGTAATAGAGCTAGAAGAAGGTGAATCAGAGATTGAAATTTTCGAATATGATACTTCAGATGATGAAAATGGAGAATATGAGGTTGAAGTCTCTTCAGAAGACGATATAGACATAGAACACGTATTCCTCGGAGAGTCAGCTAATTTTGACGTGGAAATACTAAATCTTGAAGAACAAGTGAGTCAAGGAGAGACAATTGAATTCGATGCAGAAATTGAAAATACAGGAGACTTTGAAGACACTCAAGATATACAATTCTTCTTTGAAGGTGTTTTTGAAGAAGCTGAAGAAGTAACTCTGGATGGAGGAGAAATCACTACAGAAACATTTACGAGAGAAACTGATGATCTTTCTGATGGCCTCTATGATCTTTCAGTGTCTTCAGATGACACTATAGCTAGTGAGGAGATACAAGTTGGAGAATACGAGCCAGCTGAAGGAGATACAGAATATGAATATCTTGCCCTAACAGAAATATTTGATGAAGAAGGAAACTTGATTCAAGAAAATACTAACCAAGATGACGGTTATCTAGACTATACAGAGAGCCAAATAGATGATAAAACAGTTCTAAAAAGAGGAGAAACATACGAGATAACTCTAGAATCGGAACCTAACGACGATGCTCCTGATGAAAGACCTGACGAAGGAGGTCCATCAGACGGTGAAGAAGAATGGAATCACTACTTCTCTTTATGGGCTGACTGGGAACAGAATATAGAATTTAATGGCGAGGTACAGGTCGGAGAATGTAATGATGCTACCGCCGATAATGGTTGTACTGCTACAGCAGAGTTCACAGTGCCCGAGGATGCCGAATTAGGCGAAACTAGGATTAGAGCATTTGTTCTAGGAGATGAAGATGATGGAGATTATATTAACGATCCTACCTCTGATGACTACGATGGACAAGCAATAGATTATACTGCAGAAGTTGTCGAACCTCAATTAGAAGTTACAGATATTGAAGCACCAGAAATAGTAGGTACAGAAGAAGAAATACTTCCTAATGCTACGATAGAAAATACTGGTAGCGCAGAAGGAACTCAAACTATAGAATATATTTTCGATAGCGAAGATGGTGAAGTCGTAGACACGCAAGAAATAACTGTTGGTCCTGGAGAAACCCAGGAAGCTAACTTCGAATATACTGTAGAAGCAGAAGAAGGTCATTTTGAACAGGAAGTTAGGTCAGAAGATGATGCGCTTCAGAAAGAGATTTCTGTTGAACAAGCAAACTATGAGGTTACTTTAACCAGTAACTCGCCTATAGAAGACAGTGAAGAACATTTAGAATTAGAAGCTGAAATAGAGAACACAGGAGTAGTATCAGAACCTCAAGATATAGAATTCTATTTCGACGATGAAGACGCAGAAGAAGAACCGGAAGAGGTTGAAGAAGACGTAGAAGTTGAGCCCGATGAAACTAAAATAGTTGAATTCGTTAAAGACGTTAGTGATAGAGAAGATGGCGAGTATATTGCAAGAGTGGATTCTGCAGACGACTTTGACACAACAAACGTTGTGATAGGAACCGATCCATTCTTTGAAGTTGAGATTCTAGAAACTAACAGCCCTGTCGACATGAATGAAGATTTAGAAGCAGATATTGAAGTTGAAAATATAGGAGGAGAGGAGGACACACAGGATATAGAGATAATATTTGATGAAGAACTTGTAGAGACTGAAGAAGATGTAGAACTCGAGTCTGAAGAAAGTGAAATAATCGGTGTTGAAATAGACACGGAAGAATTTGAACCTGAAGAATATGATCTTGAAGCTTCCTCTGAAGACAGTCAAGATACCAAACAGGTAGAAATTCTAGGCTATACTCCAGCTGTAGGAGATACAGAGTTTGAATATACTTCATTAGTACAAATAGAAGGAATAGATGATGATTCAAGTATTGATAATCCTTCAGGCGATGACGACGGATATGAAGAGTTTATAGAAGATGAGATAGGTCAAAAAGCAGTAGTGCAGCGAGGAGAAACCTATGAAATAACAATGGCTTCCGAACAAAACGACGATGAAGTATATGACCACTACTTTAATATTTTCGTTGACTGGAACCAAAATATTGAATTCGATCAAGACCCTCAACAATTAGATTCCTGTGAAACTGAAGAGGGAGACGGATGTCAGATAACTGCAGAATTTGAAGTGCCTGAAGATGCTGAACTAGGCGAAACCCGTCTTAGATCATTTTTAACCTTCGGAGATTACCAAGAAGATCCTACTGAAGACGGCTACTTCGGAGAGGCAGAAGATTATACTATAGAGGTAGCAGATTCTCAATTTGAAATAATAGATTCTGATTTGCCTGAAACAGCAGAATCAGGCGATATAATAGAACCGGAAGTAGTGATTGAAAACACTGGCTCCGACGAAGACACTCAATCGATTGAATATCTCTTCGAAGACGAAGTTGAAGATAGTGAAACCATAAGTTTGGATGGGGGAGAAAGCACAACAGTGACATTCGAGTACGAATTAGATGATGACATAGAAGACGGATTCTATGATCAAGAAGTTAGAACCAACGAAGATTCTGTAGAACAAGAACTCGAAATTACGGAAATAGATGCGCTACTTGAGGTAGAGATAATAGAGCCTCAAGAAGATATAACTACGGCAGTTAATAGAACATTTGATTTAGAGGCAGAAATAACCTGTCAAGAAGATGATTGTGGAGAAACAACAGCACTAGCACAGTACAATGAGACAGGAGATGAACCAGGAACAACAATCGAATCTGGAAGCGGAGAGCCATTCCACACGATAGAAGAAAATGAAAGAACATGCGAAGACAACTTAGAAGAAGGAGAAACATGCATTATAGAATGGGAAGTAAGTGCAGAGGAAGAAGATTCGGTATACGACATTAACGTAGAAGCAAATTCTGAAAACAGCGAAGCAGAAGAATCAGAATCAAGAACAATAAAAACAGAATTTATACTAATCTTAGAAACAGGATTTGAGGAAGTAGACTTCGGATCAGGAGAACCTAGTGGTGAGGACGATTTAACAGTTCTAGAAGGAGAAGAAAACAACAACGACGTATATACTGTGTCATTAGATGAAGACTCGAATGAACCGGATGACGGTCTATGGATGAGTTCAACGCCCCTAGAAAACATAGATGAAGAAGAACCCACTGACGAGGATGAACTTAACACGATAATACCTGCAGAACACACCCTATTCGGATCAAACGTTAGGAGTGATGAATGCGAATCATTTGAAGAAACAGATACGACCAGATCCTCAGAAACATTCCAACAAATACTCGACTCTTTCGAACCAGGAGAAGAGGTTGAGAAGTGCTTCTTCCAAGAAATACCTAATGGGAAGCTTGCAGGAGAATATCAAGGAAGTTTAACATTAAAGGTGAACGCAACACAATGAACTATATGAACGCCAAAATCTCGATCTTACTACTAGCATTAACACTGTTTATAGGCGCTTCATCTGCCTCAACCTTAGGAACCTATGTTTCGGAAGAATCAAAAGATATTGATAACTTGGAAACGACCTTCAAGATTAACGTCATGAATTTAGGAGACGAGACAATAGATGCAAAGCTTGAAACTTCAGATTTAGAGGATGCGGATGTAATACACGACGAAAATATAGAAATAGAACCCTCAATTGTCACCACAAATCCTAGTGAGGAAAACCTTGCTGATGACCAAGAATGGTTCTTACTAGGTGACGGAGAATATGTTGCAGTCCAAGAAATACCAATAACGGTAGGGATATATCAAGAAAGAGGGTCCAACAACTTCGAACTAAACGCTGTTCTGGAAACAAGCGAACAAAATCAGCTAGAAACAGAACAAGATGATGAAGATGATGTAGCACCACAACAAGAAATAATACAGACGAGAGAATTCGATTTCCGACTAACTACAAGTGCTGAAAGAGACTCAGCCGGAAATACGGAAGGTGGTCAAGAGGACAATGAAGATAGTGTAGAAACAGATAGCCTTGGGTCTCTAGGAGGATCAGGTTTCGGATCAGGAGGTGGCGGCAGTAGTATAACGGATAGTGCAACTGAATCTTCGGGGCTTTCAATAGCGAATGAAGGCGACGAAGATGATACAAGTATTGAGGACTCAGAAAATCAGGAACAATCAGATAACGACATCGATACTGGAGAGGATTCCACAGATTCTTCAACAACCGATAATTTAACAGGAGACTTTCTTGCAACAACTTCGGCAAATCTATCAACGATAGTGCTACTAATAACATCTACTCTATCACTATTCTATCTTGTGAGGGTAATGTAACATATGAAAAAGGCAGTAACGCTTCTAATAATGGTTATAGCATTTTCAGCCACAATAAATGCTGCAGAAATCAACAGTTTAGAAATAGATGATACTATATACGAAGAAGGCTCAGAGGTGGATATAATAGCAAACATAACTGGTGCTGAAGAGGCGTTAATAGACATTTCTAGTCCTCAATCAACTTCTGTAGAGACAGGCGAGATGGATTTGGAACAGTCGGAAGAGAACTACGACATTTATGGATACACGTACACGGTTGAAGAAGCAATACCTGAAGAATGGGAGGCTGAGGTAAATGCATCAAACGGAGATTACGATACAGCAATAGAAACATTTTTCGTAGCTATAGACGAGCCTATAATCAAAAATCAAGATGAAACACCTTCTGTAGTAGGTTTAAACGATACCGTTACTATAAATGCTGATGTAAC
>LKMJ01003505.1_pt1 | contig 14607 bp, 13 predicted proteins | sample 643391 | NCBI WGS metagenome assembly LKMJ01 (sample SAMN04112250, study PRJNA286221) | soda lake metagenome | biome: soda lake; feature: Kulunda Steppe; material: water; isolation source: sample PL-Br10 brine of Picturesque Lake | place: Russia: Kulunda steppe | collected 2010-07
AGGGTAATTGAAGGTTTTTTCTTAATTTTATGTCAAACATTGGAACTACTGGACGTATTCCTTTATGGCTTGTTGGTACAGTTGTTGGTTTATTAGCTATTGGTTTATTAGCTATTTTCTTCTACGGCTCTTACGTTGGTTTAGGTTCTGCTCAATAATAACCTAATATTAAAAAAAGGGATAAGGTTTAGAAACTTTGCATAGAATTATGGTAAAAAGTTTCTAAACCTTATCCCTTTTTTTTTTCACGTATTTTTAACCTTATATATATAGATTTATATATATATTTATATATATATTTATAGATATTTAAATGTTAAAGTGTGAGCGTAGCTCACTAAATAACATAAAGACTAAAAAAATTATTAGTTAGTAGCTTTTTTTTGTTTAACTTTAATATATTTTAACGTAATGTAAAGAATTAAAGTAATCTTTATTAGAAAAATTTAAGTTGTTAAATTTTGCAGAAGTCATATTAGCTAAAAAAAAAAATTCTAGTCTCAAGTTGTTATACAATAAAATTGTATAAAAAATTTTATAACTTTTTTAAAGACTTTAATAAATTTAAATTAATAAATAAAAAATTTTTATTTTAGTAACAATAAATAATGTAGTTGTTTACTTTAAGTTTTTCTTTTAACTTAATAAGTTAAGGATATTTTTCAAAAAAAAAAAAAAATAAGAGTATCTTACTTTTCTTTTTTTCTTTTATAATAATAGAACTTAAAATAATATATAAAATTGTGCTATTTGTTAATTTAAAATTTTAATTAAAGTCTTAATTATAACAGATTAAGGTATTTAGCACCTTAAAAAAAAAGTTTTTAACTTTTCTAAATAAAGTTTTAATAGATATAAAAGGTGCTAAATAATGCCCGAGAAAAAAAAAAAAACATTTTAGGGCATTAAACAAGACTCTTAGATCCTGTTAGATATATTAAAAAGCAAATAAAAAAGAAAATATTTATATGATTAATCCTTTATTAGAAATTGCTGAAGTTTCAGTAGGACAACATTATTATTGGAAAGTTGGCGGTTTTGAACTTCATGGTCAAGTTTTAATTACTACTTGGGTAGTAGTTGCGATTCTTTTAGTTTTATCCTTAGCAGGTAATAGTAATTTAAAACCAACACCAGATGGTTTACAAAACTTTACTGAATACATCACTGAATATATTCGTGATTTAGCTAAAACACAAATTGGTGAAGAAGAATATTTAAAATGGGTACCTTTCTTAGGTACTTTATTCTTATTCATTTTCGTATCTAACTGGTCTGGTGCTTTATTACCTTACCATATTATTGAAATTCCAAATGGAGAATTAGCAGCTCCAACAAATGATATTAATACTACTGTAGCTTTAGCTTTACTAACATCTATTTCTTACTTCTATGCGGGTATTTCAAAAAAAGGACTTGGTTATTTTAAACGTTACATTTCCCCAGCAGCTTTTCTATTACCAATTAACATCTTAGAAGATTTTAGTAAGCCCGTTTCATTAAGTTTCCGTCTTTTCGGTAACATCCTAGCAGACGAGCTTGTCGTAGGTGTATTAGTTTCACTTGTCCCATTAATTGTACCTATCCCTGTAATGTTGTTAGGTGTATTTACCAGCGCGGTGCAAGCACTTGTGTTCGCCACACTAGCAGGAGCTTACATTGGTGAATCCGTAGAAGATCATCACTAGCTTAAATAATAAAAACAAATAAGAAAATAAACAAATATTTATTTATTTCTATTATTATAACTAATATTTAGTTATACTTGAGAAATATTTATTGAAATTTCTTCTATGAGAAGAAATTTCAATAAATATTTCTCAACTTTTTAAAAAATCAAGAATAAAAAAAAAAAATAAAGAAAAAAACTATGAAAATTCCTATAGATAATTTAACAAAAGAACAATCCTTATTAACCATACAAAATTTACAAGGAAAAAAAGAATATAGTGTGGGTCCCCAAGCAGCATAAGTACCTTCTGAATTAAAGGCAATTCTGCCCTTAGAATCGTTCCTTTACACTAAAACGGTTTGTGGTATATACGTTATTTTTTTCCCCCACAAAAAAACTATCTATATAGGGCAAAGCGTCAACGTTTCTCAAGAAGTTAGTATGCTGCGAGGTGGTTTTAGAAGTCAACCTGTCGTTAATGAAGCATTTGCTGCGAATAAGGGGAAGGCCTTAGCCTTCGCTTTACTACAAGGCCCGGGGTTAAACGAAAAAGAAACGCGCTTAAACCTTGAAAACATTATTATTCGCATCGCGGGGGAAAACGCTATAAATGTAATAGGAAAAAAAGAAGGCATCTCTAATCCTTTTCTTACGGACCCTTCTATAAAACGTGCAATATTTAAACCTCTCCCTCCATCCCAATCATGGTCAGACTACGGCTTGCATTATAACTATGAGAAAGAGAAAAAAGCGGAAGGTTGTATCTATATTTTTATGCACACAGAAACAAAAAACTTTTATATAGGGGAAACAACAGATTTTGTTAAAAGCAACGTTTTGAAAAGACATCGTGCGGCGGTAGCTCAAAGCCAGGCCCTTGCTTTACAAAAACAACAAATAAAAGGTTCTAACTCTGTTTTACGTATGGTCGAAGACGTTATTACACACGGCGTTAACTTTGTTTATTCAACTATAGAGTTTACTGGGGGAATGAGTACAATGGAAAGAAAGAAAGGAGAAGAAGAATTACGTTTCGAAGCTTTCCAACGTTACGGCAACCGCCTTTATAACCCTCCTGTACCAAAAGTAGCCGTAAATGTGAAAAAGCGTACCGAAGCCAGCAAGGCCTTAAGCCGTGAAGCTGCCGTGGCACAACGAAAAAATGAAATAAGAAAGCACAAATCACAAAAACCTTTTCCATGTATTATTGAAGGTATTTGGTATAACACAATGGCAGAAGCGGGGCGCGCTTTAGGTATTACGGCGAAAGGTACTATTAAGAAGCGTTTGCTTTCTCCAAAATTCCCAAATTATATTTGGTTAAAAGATCCGAGTAAAAAACAAATACCTGATACCCCAGAAATAAAAGAGAAAGTCAAAATTTTTTTTTTAAGTCTTGAAAACTGAAAGCTTTGTTATGGAATTTCTTGAAATGGCATGTGTAGCCTGATTTTTTCTTACATTTTCCAGGGGGTAGGAAAGAAAAATTTTCATAAAATTTCATTCTTTAGAAACTTTTCTCTCAATTTTAAAAGCATCATTTTCATAGGGGGTAGGAAAGAAAAATTTTTATAAAATTTCATTCTTTAGAAACTTTTCTCTCAATTTTAAAAGCATCATTTTCATAGGGGGTAGGAAAGAAAAATTCTACAAAAAATTAAGTCGGTTGGGATAAGAAAAAAAGTTATTTGTTAGGTGCAACTCGACCACCTTTCTAGACACTCCCTGACCCTTCCTGAGACTCCCGGACCCTTCCTGACATTTCCTGAGACTCTCCTACTTAGCATGGCCACATCTTTATAATATTGTACGAAGGGAAAGGCCTATAGAAATTATAATATATTTTAAAAGAAACATAGCATGAAAAAATTTATTACCTTATCACAAACACGAAAAACGAAAAGTTTTTCGTGTTTGTGATAACCCTACTCGCCTACGGCGCTTAGCGAGATTTTTTCCTTCCGTAAAGGAAGGGAAAAACTTCGACTTGTTCATAAAAAAAGCCTGTTTTTTTACACCGTTAGGGTCCCTCTGGGAAGAGTAAATTTTTTAAGCTTTTGCGTATTATAAAAACTAACCCCAGAGGGACCCCTTTTTTTTTTCTTTCTTTTCTAGGGGTTTAACATCAAATTTTTTTACTTTGGTAAAAAAAAAGCAAAATTGTTGCCTTTGGTGGTTTATACGGTTGCGCCTTCAAAATTATCTTTTATAATAAAAAAGAAAAAAAAAGAAAATTTTTATTTTATAATAATACATATATATTATCGACTATCGGATAGATTATTTTAGGAACGACAAAAATGTTAATTTAAAGAGTTTTTAATGTTCTTTTTTTAAGAGAATTTTAAAAAAGCCTATGGGCTTGTTAGTTTAGCTAGTGCTGTTACTACGGATAAAAACTTGGTTAAGGAACACGAGTCCATGATAAAAACATGCGGTCGTATTTTGACATATGGTCGTCTTAAAAAGGTGATACCAAAAGCTGGTAGAAGAATGGTAACAGCACCTTTATTAAATGCTTTTTTACCGGTTCCTGCCGAAAACCAAATAGTACGTATACGTTCTAAAAAAGAATGGATTCTTCTAGAAGAAAAAGGTATTCTAGGAGTACAAGTTAGATTTAACATTTCCGACCGAAAAAAGCTTGGTATAAATAATAAGGTACGCAAGCTTTCTTTAGAATACAAGAACGTCGTACAAAATTTAAAAAATGTATTTCACGATTACATCTCCAATGGGTTTAATACACCCATTGGACCGCCTTATTTTTCCAGTGTAAAAGGAGTACGTCAAGTATTTACAGGGTACTACAATGGGTTAAAACTTACGGTTCCGATTAGTAGAGAAGAATTTGGGAAGACATTTTCCGGGCAGGGTGGCACAAATGCGACTTAGAATAACTACTTAAAAGTAGTTATTTATAAATTTCATCAAGCTTGGTTACAAGCCCTATCACAACCTGGGGTTACACCCGTTCAACCCCGACAACTTCTAAATGGAAATGTGCAGGATGCAGGTAGTTTTAACTTTAATTCGAAGAATCCCGTAGATTCTTCAGGACTGTTCCTTTTCTGTTCCCCTAATACAAACATATTCGAAACGTCAACTCCACATACGGGAAACTCTATCCCTCGCGACATTTCTTCTGAACCTGATTTAGAAGGTCGTGAAGAACCTCCTTCAGTTATTGGGGAGTCGTCAGAAAACGAACCGTTACCCTAGGGTAACACGGATAATTTCGCTTTCTTTGTACGACTTCCAATATCATTTACTATATTAGAACGAAAAGCTTTCGTGATTCCGTCACAACAACAAACTCAGCCTTTATTTCAAAATTTAATAGCAGCTGCACGTGAAGCTTTCACGGGGACACAACCGGTAACTCCTGCGATTTCAAGTAATGCGTTTTTTGCCGTAGGATAATAATATTTATCCTACGGCAGTCAGCTCACCAGGCCTGAACGAACGTATTGAACGTCACGAGGTGGTGCTAACAGAACGTAAAACTGATTTCTATATGGATCAGTATGATAGCATTTCTTAACCGACGAAGGCGCCGTTCGTGTTTTCAGTTTTTGAAAACGTTACGCGTTCTGAACGTTGTTACGTTGACGCGGCTTTTTTAGCCGCATGTTTAGATGCTACAGTTTTGCAGTACATTCGTAAAACGCACTCGATGCAAATTGTATATAATAGTATACAATTTGCATCGTACCAGCAAAAATTATGGTACAATGAGAACGACTCCGAGTCGTTCTGCAAAAAAATACCTTTACGTAGTATTGGATCTAAAACGTTACCTTTTAACCCCTTAGTATCTGGGGAACATCCTAAAGAAAACGTTAACACAACGGCTAATATAATGTTTACGGCAGACTTTGAGAAAACTCAAGGGGTGTTCTACCGTACTAACAGATTTATTAGTTGTACAGCATTTAATAATCAAGCTGAAATACAGGACCTAGCTGTACGAAACCTATGGCTAGATCTTGAATCTGGCTTAGGTGCTAATGTTGTATTATCTACTTATCCTCTTGTTGGTTTAATACCTTGCTTTTCACGCGGGGATATTTTACAGACTAGTGATAAGGTTCTTTTTAAAGGACTAGTTTCAAACAGTGGGGCTGAGCTTATGTTTTAATCCCTTTGAACATTGTAAAAGGGCCCTTAAAGAATGGCGAGGACTGGGAGATGTCTTAAAGGAGGAAAAACCTAAGGCCTTCTCTCACCATATAAAGAGAGAATATGAATAGGGATAAAATACTAAAAAAATTAAAAAAGCCAGATTTAGTAACAAATGCACAAATATATAATGAGAGTTTAAAAACGTACTTACATAAAATAAATAATGAATTTTATAATATTGACGGTGAAGATAGCGCTTTTTTAATTTTTCTTTTAGAAATTTTAATATTTTTTTCTTTAAGATAGGAAAAACCCGCATATTTTCCTTATAGTCCTTATTATTATCTGTATGAAGAGTTGTATAGTACCGTTAAAACGCATTTATGCTGTAAACGATATAAGTTTCCGTCTCTAGAGGATAGTAACACACCCGGTTTATACGTAATTTAGAATAAGGAGTCGTTTACAACTTATGTTGGTGAGTCTTATAGTATAGAAAAAAGATCTTTCCAACACTATAATCTTCTCCAGAAAGGCTACCATTCCAATAAAGTTTTACAGGACAGTTTTAACTACTATGGTATTAATAGTTTTTTCTTTTTTGTGCATTCTTACGGCAATGACTATAAATGTAGTTTTTTTAGAAAAAACAGTGATAAAAAACTTATTAAAAGTTGGCCTGGATCCGTATTTAATATAAGGGACCGCCGCAAACGTTCCAAATAAAGAAAAAGAAAAAAGCGGCCAAACCAGTATCTCTTAGCTTCCGTTTATTCGGTAACATTCTTGCTGATGAATTAGTAGTAGGTGTTTTAGTTTCACTAGTACCTTTAATTATTCCAATTCCTATTATGTTACTAGGTGTATTTACTAGTGCTGTTCAAGCGTTAGTTTTTGCTACACTTGCAGGTGCTTATATCGGGGAAGCAGTGGAGGATCACCACTAATTGCACTAAAAAAGGAAAAATACAAAACAAATTTTTTCAAAAAAAAATTTTTCAAAACTAAGAAAAAAAAGAATCGAATATTGTCATATTAAAAATATGAGGATTTTTAGATTATTCTAAAATTACTTTTTTCTGTTTCCTAAAAAAAACTATAAATTATGGAAACTTAAATGCAAATTAAGTATTATAAGTAATAATACTTTGGGTTTAATGAAAAGAATTATAATGAAAGACTTTACAACATATTTATCCACAGCTCCTGTAGTTGGTTTAGGCTGGGCTATCTTTACATCAGGATTATTAATTGAAATTAACAGATTTTTCCCAGATCCATTAGTTTTTTCTTTTTAATTTTAAAAAATTAAAAAATTAAATAAAAAGCCTAAGAATGGTATCTTTTTTTCAAAAAAAGATACCATTCTTAGGCTTTTTACATCCATCAAAGATAAAAAAATTTTTTGAGTGGATAATTTCAAGATCTAACACTAATGCATAAAAATTTCTATAAAAAACTTACATAAAAAGAACTTTTAAAGTTTTTCCCAAAAATTCAATTTTTTTAAAATGCCTACAATTCAACAATTAATACGTTCAGCACGTAAAAAACAAACTACAAAAAGTAAAGCACCAGCTTTAAAATCTTGTCCACAACGAAGAGGTATTTGTTTACGTGTTTATACTGTAACACCTAAAAAACCAAACTCAGCACTTCGTAAAGTAGCTCGTATTAGATTAACTTCTGGTTTTGAAGTTACAGCTTATATTCCTGGTATTGGACACAACCTTCAAGAACACGCCGTTGTTTTAGTTCGTGGGGGAAGGGTAAAAGATTTACCAGGTGTACGTTATCACATTGTACGTGGTACGTTAGATACTGCTGGTGTAAAAAACCGTACTCAAAGTCGTAGTAAATATGGTGCTAAAATGGCATCTAAAACAGCCGCTAAAAAATAAAAATAGGAGATTAACTATTTTTATAAATTAAAAAGTAATAGTATACCCGTGTTTTTTTTTACGCGTGGTTATACTATTAATAAACAACTTTTATGGAGGTCTCCCCCCTTTAATAGGGGAGGTAAACTAGGGCTTGGCAACCTGTACTCGTCACTATTTACAATCTATGATAATAGGTCTAAGGGTGACAAGTACAGGTAAATTTTTTTGTTAGTTTCTTGCCGCTTCGTATGAGTACTAGTGACTAACAACCCGTTAGTCACTAGTCTAGCTAACCCCCCTATTTTGAAAGGGGGGTTATTTCATTTAACAAGTTTGTTAATTGCGAGTTACTCGATTTTTTGGATATGGATCCATTTGATAATATGTGTTTTTAAATCGAAGAAAAATATAAGTATTTTCTTCGCCTGGTTAAAAAAAAAATTTTGTTAAATAAAAAATATTTTTTTAAATAAAATACCCCCATAAATAAACAGAATTTTTTTTTTTTCTCTTTTAGCGGAGAAAAAAAAAATTTGAATAGGATATAAAATATGATATACTTCAAAGAAGGTTTAATCTATTTGTTCTTTATAATTCATTCTTTTTTTTTTTTAGAAAAAGAAAAAATTGTAGTATATAATAAACATACAATAAAAAGAGATAATTTTGTTTTCTTTATTTCTTTGATTAATATGGCGGGCGTAGCCAAGTGGTAAGGCAGTGGATTGTGACTCCACCATTCGCGGGTTCAATTCCCGTCGTTCGCCTAAAAAAAAGTATATTCAAGAGAAAAATGAGGTAGCTCAAACAATCAATACAGAAAAAGAAGAGAATTTAGAAATATAGATAAGAATAGGAGGTTCGTAGCTCGCCTGGGGTACACACACAAAAATAGAAAGAGGATTCGAAAAAGATAGAAAATAGTTATATACAGAAAAGAAAAAATGTTAGCTTAATGGTAATGTCAAAATATATATTAAAGAAAATTAACTTATGAGTAAAATTTACGATTGGTTCGAAGAACGTTTAGAAATTCAAGCAATCGCTGACGATATTACAAGTAAATATGTTCCTCCACACGTAAACATTTTCTACTGTTTAGGTGGAATTACATTTACTTGTTTCTTAGTACAAGTAGCAACAGGTTTTGCTATGACGTTCTACTATAGACCAACTGTAGCTGAAGCGTTTGCCTCAGTACAATATTTAATGACGGATGTAAATTTTGGATGGTTAATCCGTTCAATCCACCGTTGGTCAGCTAGTATGATGGTTTTAATGATGATTTTACACGTATTCCGTGTATACTTAACAGGTGGTTTCAAACGTCCTAGAGAGCTTACATGGCTATCAGGGGTCGTGATGGCTGTTTGTACTGTATCATTCGGTGTAACTGGTTACTCTTTACCTTGGGACCAAATTGGTTACTGGGCGGTTAAAATTGTAACAGGTGTTCCTGAAGCTATTCCAGTTATCGGTGGACCTATTGTAGAATTATTACGTGGTGGAGTTAGCGTAGGACAAGGTACTCTTACTCGTTTCTATAGTTTACACACGTTTGTTTTACCTTTATTAACAGCTGTTTTCATGTTAATGCACTTCTTAATGATTCGTAAACAAGGTATTTCAGGTCCTCTATAAAAAGAAAAAGTGTGAAACTCTAAGAAGTTTCACACGCCCAATTTGACTATTTATTAGTTCTATACAATAAATAGTGAAGTCTTAAACTATTTTTATATTAAATTAACTAAGACTTCTTAAGATTTCAGCTATTTACGAGAAAATATACAAATCGTAAATAGCTGAAATCTTAAACAATTAAAAAACTATAAAAAATTTTTAATTGTTTAAGATTTCATCCAATATTGGTTATAGTATAGATTATTTAAAATAAAATTAGAATTTTAATGCAAACGTAAAATTTAATATTAGAGATATCGGTTTAGCATCTTTCCTCATTTTTAAAGAAAAAAAAAGAATCTAAAGTATAAAAATAAAAGAATAAAAAAATCTTAAACAAAATCCAATTTTTTAATTAACCAATTCATTAAAAAATTGGATTTTGCCTAGGCTTTGTACATTAAATGTTATTCATCTTGTGCTAAGCTCTATAGCTTAGCAAGTAGGCTACTTTTTATTTTTTAAGTAAGATGCCATTAATTTTTTTTAAGGTACTTAAAAAATAAATAAGCTGTGCGAAGTAGGTCACTCCACGAGCCCCACTCAAATAGTGAGTGGCTCGTAGATTACTTGTACTCTTAACGAACTCGTAGATTACTTGTACTCTTAACGAACTCGTAGATTACTTGTACTCTTAACGAACTCGTTGATAACGAGTGGACTTCGCTTGTCACAAATACGAAAAACTTTTCGTTTTTCGTGTTTGTGAGAACTCGAAGATTTTAAAGAACCTTTAAGGTTCTTTAAAACTTCGACTTGGCCCCCCGGCCTCGCGGAGGCCTCACGAAGTCCAGACTCCGTCGTCAGACGGGGCTGACGAGTTCGTGCAGGCTAGACTCGTGACTAACGCGTTGTTAGTTCTTTGTACCTGACCGGGCTTCGCACGGTCCAAAATAATAAAATTTATTTATATGAAAGTACGTTCTTCCGTTAAAAAAATTTGTGATAAATGTCGTGTTATTCGCCGAAGAGGCACTGTAATGGTTATTTGCACTAACCCTAAACATAAACAACGCCAAGGTTAATTTTTTCTTTTATCCTATTATTAAATATGATTTCTATTCTTAATATAGACAAAAAATAAGATTCCAATAGGTTTATAAATTTATAAAAGCGTAAAGCTTTATAAAAAAAAACTATTTGGAATCCTCTTTTACTTTTTTTAAGAGAATAATTAAACTTTTTAAAGCAAAACTTGCAGCACGTTCTTTCTTGAAAGAACGTGCTGCAAGTTTTCTGAAAGATTTTAAAGAACCTTTAAGGTTCTTTAAAAAGCCAACAAAAGTCGCAGACGTTCCTTCAAGAAGGAATGTGAAAATTTCGAAAGAAATTTTCCCCCTGCGAGTTTTGTCAAAGTAACTTTTTCCAAAGGAAAAAGTTACTTTGACAAAAGGAAGGTAATAATTGTCTTAAAAAAGAAAAATAGATCTTTTTCTAAAATAATAAGATATTTCCTAGTTTCTTTACAAAAGAATTACGGAATCTAAAAAAAAAAAATAGAATTTTATAAATTCTTTAAAATTGACAATTCAAAAAAAATGTTTTATAATAAAAATGTTACAAAGCCCCCATCGTCTAGAGGCCTAGGACATCTCCTTTTCACGGAGGAAACAGGGATTCGAATTCCCTTGGGGGTAATGAAAGAAAAATTATAGAAGAAAAGTTATTCACATTTTTTAGAGTTTATTAAAAGACAAAAATTATACTTTATTAAATAAAGTACGTAGCCTGTCCAGGCTACGTACGTCCCATTAAAGGAAAAAAAACGAGTCCGTAGGACGAGGGACCAGAGGTTTTTAACTTTAAGATCTGACCAAAATTTTTTTAGTAAACTTGCTTTATGACATTTTAAAATTTAAAATGTCAAAGTATTCGACTTCCCTTTATAAATTTGGGGCGATTCGAGTATACTTTATATAAAAAAAGTATATGTATATATTTCTAAAACAAGAGTTTGTTTCCAAAAAATACTAATTACTCTAATAAATTTGTCTTTCATTTTAAGAAAGACTATCTTAGATAGTATAAAGTCTAATTTATTTGATATTGAATATTTCCTCGTGTTTTAACTAAACACGGAGAGTAGAAGAAAAAAAAAATTTCTACAAAAATAATAAAGTTCATCAAAAGTTTAAAAAAGAAAAAAAAAATGATAAATTAAAACTACTCGAAAAATTGGCTTATATTATAAAGAAAAATTAAAAACAAAAATTATGGCACGTGCTAAATTTGAACGTAAAAAACCGCATGTAAATATTGGTACTATTGGACACGTAGACCACGGTAAAACTACATTAACAGCAGCAATTACAATGACATTAGCAGCTAAAGGTATTGGTGCAGGTAAAAAATATGATGAAATTGATTCTGCACCTGAAGAAAAAGCTCGTGGTATTACCATTAATACAGCACACGTAGAATATGAAACAGATAACCGTCACTACGCACACGTAGACTGTCCAGGTCACGCGGATTATGTAAAAAACATGATTACAGGTGCAGCACAAATGGATGGTGCAATTTTAGTAGTATCAGGTGCTGACGGTCCAATGCCACAAACAAAAGAACACATCTTACTTGCTAAACAAGTAGGTGTTCCTAATATTGTTGTATTCTTAAACAAAGAAGACCAAGTAGATGATAAAGAATTATTAGAATTAGTAGAATTAGAAGTTCGTGAAACTTTAGATAAATATGAATTCCCTGGTGATGAAATTCCTATTGTATCAGGTTCGGCTTTATTAGCTTTAGAAGCACTTGTTGAAAACCCTAAAGTTAAACGTGGCGAAAACCAATGGATCGACAAAATTTATGACCTAATGGATAAAGTAGATACTTACATTCCTACACCAGAACGTCAAACTGACAAACCTTTCTTATTAGCTGTTGAAGACGTTTTATCTATTACAGGTCGTGGTACAGTAGCTACTGGTCGTGTTGAACGTGGTACTTTAAAATTAGGTGAAAACGTTGAAGTAGTAGGTTTAAGCGATACAAAAAGTACAGTTGTTACTGGTTTAGAAATGTTCAAAAAAACATTAGAAGAAACTATGGCCGGTGATAACGTTGGTGTTTTATTACGTGGTATTCAAAAAAAAGATATCCAACGTGGTATGGTTTTAGCTAAACCAGGCAGTATTACACCTCATACTAAATTTGAATCTCAAGTTTATATTTTAACTAAAGAAGAAGGTGGTCGTCACTCTGCTTTCTTAGCAGGTTACACTCCTCAATTCTATGTACGTACAACAGACGTTACTGGTAAAGTAGCTGGTTTCTCACACATTCAAATGCGTAACCCTTCATCTGTTGCAGAAGAACATTCTAACAAAATGGCTATGCCTGGGGACCGTATCAGTATGGTTGTTGAATTAATTAACGCTATTGCCATTGAAAAAGGTATGCGTTTCGCTATTCGTGAAGGTGGGCGTACTGTAGGTGCTGGTGTTGTTACTTCTATTATTGAATAATTTTTATTATTACAAACGAAAAGGAAGGGAAGAAATTTTATAAAATTTACTTACAATGTTTTGATAGGTTCGCTCGGAGAGCGAACCTATCCTCGCGCCCTTCATATTAGGGGGGTCGCCATTTGGACTCGGCGTTCTTAGACCTATTATCACAGATTGTCAAGAATGACGAGTCTCGATTGACGAGTCTCGATTGCCGAGTCTCGATTGCCGAGTCTCGATTGCCGAGTAGAGTTTTACCTCCCAGGGGGAAACCTACTCGTACAAAAACAAAAAATCCTCTTCAAAAAAATTATCCCCTATTTTTTATGTGGACGTGCGTAGCCTGGACGGACTACGCACAAATTCAAAAACTCGAAGGTTTTTTACGTAAAAAACCTTCGAGTTTTTCATTAAATTCCATAATTTTTTTTTTACCGTGGTTATAAAATGTTACTCATATAAAATAACTCATTTTATAGAATACTATACCTGAAAGAAAATCTACCTTTTTACAAATACAAATAAGAGTCGGGCACTCTACGACCGAGTCCGTAGGACGAGGGAACCAGAGGGAATTTTCCTACTCTTATTTCTAAATAAAAACAGAACTATTTAGAAAGAACTTTATATCTCCGCTTTATAAAAAACGCGGTGTATTGTTTTAAAGGATTTTTTAAAAAAATTCTCTTTTAACCTTACTGAATTTAAAACTTTTTTATAACTTATTCTTTGATTATACTTCGTTTTTTCTTTTAATCCAGTCTATGTATTTAAAATAATATTTACAGCTAAGAAATACTATAAAACTAAGTAAAATTCATAAATAAGGCTACGTAAAGTTTTTTTTTATCATTTGAATCCTTTTTTATTGATTAATTTAATAAACTAAAAATCGAAATTTTCTTTGATCTAAGAAAAAATTTTTTTTTCTTTAAATTTGCCTTCGACTCTAGAAAAAATAAAATAATTAATCTATATTAATAATATGATTATTAAAGCCATTTAGGCGCGTAACTCAATGGTAGAGTGACTGCCTTACAAGCAGTAGGTTTTCGGTTCGAGTCCGGACGTGCCTAATAAAATTTTATTTATGCAGTTAAAGAAAAAAGTAGATACTTATAAAAAAAAATAAGTATAAAAAACGAAAAAAAAAAAAAAACTAATTAATTAAGAATTATGGAAAAGAAAAGTTAAAAAAGAAAGAAATAATATGGATTTATTATCCAAATAAATATGATAATATTGATTTATATCAAAGACGGGACGGGATGTAGCGCAATTTGGTAGCGTATACGCTTTGGGAGCGTATGGTTGCAGGTTCGAGTCCTGCCATTCCGAAAAAGAAAAAAATAATAGAATCACTAGATTTATAGTGAAGCAGCGACGAGATTTGAAAAAGGGGGGGTAGTAAATAAAGAATTTACTATTGAATTATTAATAAAAATTTATGAATATGAAGCGGATGAGTAATCAAAAAAATAGAAAGTCAAGATTAAATGGGCTATTAATCGCACAAAGAAACTTTATTTCGGAAAATTAGGAAAAAAAATTTTTTTTTATCAGGTTAAAATTTATACTCTAAATGCCTACTCCCCTACGGTGCTTCGCTAGTTTTAAAGAACCTTAAAGGAAGAGAAAAACGAAAAGTTTTTCGTGACAAGTCGAAGTTTTTTTCGAGTTTTCACAAAGAAAACTCAAAAAAATCTAGCGCAGTGGACTTCGTTTGGCCCCCGGCCAAACGGAGGCCTCACGAAGTCCAGACTCCGTCGTCAGACGGGGCTGACGACTTCGTGCG
>LKMJ01003508.1_pt1 | contig 14606 bp, 6 predicted proteins | sample 643391 | NCBI WGS metagenome assembly LKMJ01 (sample SAMN04112250, study PRJNA286221) | soda lake metagenome | biome: soda lake; feature: Kulunda Steppe; material: water; isolation source: sample PL-Br10 brine of Picturesque Lake | place: Russia: Kulunda steppe | collected 2010-07
AGGAGAATGGGCTGATCTAATTAATCGGGTCTTCCGTGGAGATCAACGAATGGATGTCTCCTCACGCATTGTCTCCGTTGAAATCAACAATCAGAGTTCGAGTGAATCGACGACAGATTGTGTTACAGACGATCTCCAGGGTCTCAAGGTATCACGGCTTCCGAAAAGTACTGTTGTACGCCTCATCATGAGTGGAACCGATGAGAAACAGACTCCTGAGGGGTTACCAGATATCGAAACCATCGACTCTGATAACGAGGACACTGACTCAGATCAAATAGAACCGACCGAGGAGTCGAAACCCGACTCTGACACAGAAGCCGAGGAAGAACCTTCGAGTTTCTCTGAGAGCACACAGTCTAACACTAAAGACCGGACGTTCGGAGATCCAAGCGAGTACAGCGATCAAGTGCAATCGTTGAAACGGGTCTTGTTTGACTTTGGGATTGAAATCGAAGATATCGATTCTGAAGAAGTAGAAGTAGGTCCAAATCTCGTGAGGTACAAGGTGGAATTGGCAAGTGGACAAAAACAAGGGCCGCTTCAAAGTCGGGCAGAAGACATCGCACGAGAGATGGCGCTCGAACGCGAGCCGTACATCCACCGCCTTCCTGGAACAAAATACGTCGCTATTGATGTGCCACGGGAGGAAACAGAGATTGTCAATATCCAGAGCTACTTATTTGACATCCCTGACCGAGATGATCTGACACTCAGTGAACTTCCCTTCGTTGCCGGAATTGAACCGGCCGGAAATAGCTATATCGCATCGCTCGATAAAGCTCCTCATATGCTTGTTGGCGGAACAACTGGTAGTGGGAAGACCGTCTTCCTCTACTCACTACTCACATGTTTCTTAGAGAGGTTTGATGCAGACGATCTTCGCTTAGCCATTGTCGACCCCAAGTTGACGAACTTCATGTTCTTCAATCAGTTGCCGAATCTTGAACATGATAAAGTAATCACTGAGAGCGAAGATGCAGCAGATCTGTTCGAGTGGATTACTGAAGAAGAAATACCACGCCGAACGCAAGTCCTTGGCAAGAGCGGCAGCATCGATATCGAAGAACACAACGAGCGAAGTGATGAATCGCTCCGCCCGCTGGTAGTGATTATCGATGAGTACGCAGACCTTATCGACGGACTGGGTGACGAAAGCGATGAATTTGAAAAGAATGTACGACGAATTGCTCAGAAGGCCCGAAGCGTAGGGGTCCACCTTGTCATCTCTACGCAGCGACCGAGTGCGAAGATAATCGACACAGATCTACGTGCAAATCTGGATATGCGTATCGCTTTCCGTCTCCCATCTAGTTCCGACTCCCAAGTGATCCTTGATGAGTCCGGAGCTGAGGACCTTGGCGGAAACGGAGATATGCTATTCAAAGAAGCAGATTCACTTACCAGACTCCAGGGAACTTTTGTCGACACCGATTACTTGAGAGATTTAATAGAAGAGGTATCATCAAAAAGTCGTGTTTAGTTGGGATTGAACATCACTCGCCTCAGCGGTTTTAGCGACCGGCCTGAATTAGATTTGTGGGACGAAAGCACCACCGATTGATCTCATAAACTCTGTATTCAGCTCTATCGGCTGGACTGTCGATTTTAAATACCACCTCATGAATTGAGAAATTTGGTCTCAAACGTTCACGAACTGTAGTTCACGACTGGGTTCCGAAAGCCGATTTACAGCCCGCCAGCGATGTGAGCCCGGATCGTGTTGCGTCAGACGAGACGAGGATCCAGCCAATGGTCAATAGTATTTGCTGTATTTAGCGGCCAATCCAGAGACGAACAAATCCACCACATACAGATATTTACAACGGTAAAATTTTATTGAAAATTGTCACGAGAAATCCGTGAGAAACACGATGTTTCTAATGCGGTGTTTCTAGCCTATCGCAAACCAGCTTTCAGCGGCATTGAACCGAATAGTCCTCCGATTTCAAATGGTTCGCTATGGGAATCGAAATGCTGCCGAATATATATTTTGAGAGTAAAACATCAAATTTTTTCATTTGGCAATAATATTACCAACGTTGATTCAGCAACCACAGAAACAGGGCTTCAAACGTTCTCTGTCTGATGAAATACTCTCAAATTAACATGGGGGTCCGGATCCTGAAAACTCCAAGCGGTTTACACAGTAGTCATATATGTTGATAGCACGAATCCGCAATTAATGACTATTTACCAGTTCGCGTGCGATCATAATACCCAACAGGAATGTTTCTCAAAGAAACTGTTCGGTGAAAAAGATTTACCCGATGACCCTGTCGAACGGGGCGACTATCTCATCCTTCATAATTACGAACAAGACATTCAGTATGGTCCATTCAAAGCCGATTCAGATCAAGAACGCAATATCAATCCCACTGCATGGAACGGTCGCTTCACCGCGCAAGTCCGCGTCACGTGGGATGACATCTACCAACTCCCAGACGCTGACTGCCCATTCCCGACTGACTCGAACACCAACAAACTCTCTGGCGATCGAGAAACCGCTGTTTTCGACGCTTTCCAAACAAAGGGTATCCCAGTTGAGATTACAGACGAAGGTGAGGTCGTACGTCTTTCTGATCAACCATCTACTAACACGGCTCCGCTCGCAGATGCGATTCCTGCGATTATCGAACAAGAAGACACCGGCATCCAGACAGTCCGCGAAGTTCTCGCAGAAGCATCAGAACCGGGCACTGAACTTTTGCGAACAGCAACCGCAGGCGAACTTCGCCCAAATCTTTACCGAGAAGCTCTCGCTCACCTTCTCGCGGGTAAAAACATAGTCTTCTACGGTCCGCCGGGAAGCGGCAAAACACGAGCCGCTACTAGACTTGGCAATACCCTCTGTATCGACCTTCATTTTGCCACTGCTAATGCTGAATGGACACATCACAACGTCGTCGGCGGTTACCAACCAGCCGGTGACTCATTCATCCCAGCACCTGGCGTCCTTACCACGGCCGCATCTAAATGCGAAGATTCACTCCGCAACAAATCACTTCCAACTTGGCTCGTGATCGATGAATTGAATCGCGCTAACCTCGACCAAGCTTTCGGCGACGTCTTCACTCTACTTGACCTCAGTCACCGAGATAATGCACCACTTAGCTACGCAGGCGGCAACGGTACTCAATCCGTGCCACTCGCGTTTCGGATCCTCGCGACGATGAACACACAAGACAGAGCGCAACTTTTTTCGCTAGGATATGCCTTCCGGCGACGATTCGCATTTGTTAGGGTACCATCACTGTTCAATTCCCCAGAATCACCAACTTCGGCAGCACCAAACTACCAAATCGAACTCCCAGAACACATCCAAGCGACCCGGGATGTGATTGAATCAGCGGTCCTCACAGATCTTAATCTAGATTCAGTAACAGACAATGACACTCTATTTGTGTTACCAACTCTGTCAGACATCATTGAACCGGAACTAGCTCTCGAAAGGGCCACAAACACCCTCACCGCTGGCAACGCCTCATTTATAGACGCTATCCTCAAATTTGTTCATTCTCTCTCCGCTCTGGACATCGTCGAAATAGGTCAAGGCGTGGTGATTGACGCGATCAAATTTGTTATAATATACCGGGAGATGTTTCCAGCCTCGGCCGACTGGGATCTTGTCGATGACGCCATGATTGCATACATCCTTCCTCAATTAGACTCGTTCAGTTCGAAACTTCGACGTGCTACCACAGTTGCCACCGATAGTGACGCAGTCACTCGATTCAAGAACGTACGCGACACAGCCGAAGAACTGGGGTTCGCAAAAACAGCAGACCGAATGGAAGCATTACTCGATGGTCAGCAATTTCTCTGAAATGGAAACCTATCAGACGCGATCACAGGGCGCACTCGGTGTGAGCAACGACGAGTGGCGTGAATTAGTTGACTTCGTATATAGGAATGCGGATATCTTCGAACGAAGTCGGAATACCCATGGAATCGAAGAAAGGGTACCCGAGATAACCCACGAATACGGTACTCAGGTTTTTTCCCCGAAGGGATGGGTCGGGCGTTATCCTGGCGACATCATGGTCGTCCCCGGAAAACTATCTCAGGGAGAATACGAGCAGTTGATCGCTGATGTGGCTGGCTGGCTCGAAATGTGGTCGGTTCCAACCGCTGCAGCTGTCATGCCACTCGTTGCTCGCGAAAGCATCGAACCGCAAGCCATGACACTCGGCTATAGCCAAGCTGTGATCGAACTCACAGAGTCGGTGCTGGCGCATCGCCCACATGTGGAGGTAACCCGCCGTCCCACCTGCTCCCCTACGATGCAAGGGCGGTTACTAGTTGATCAGACTATTTCGGAATGGGGATCAGGTAATAAACAGCTGGTCACCGAAAAGACAGATTTCTCCGTTGAAACCCTCCCGAATCTCCTCATTATACGGTTCCACCTTGCAATCGCAAATGCTCTTGATGACTTAGCAGTCTTGAATACATCTATCAGAAGCCAAATCGACGAACATCGCCACTACCATCTCCAATTTATTGAGGATAGTCTTCCCGGCGACATACTGGACCAAGCGATTGCGACTGATTTTGCAGATCCGATTGTCCTCTCCAAGACACGGGAAGCATCTACTGGCGCACTTTCTGAACTCGTCGATCTTTGGGAGGCCTACCAGTCGCATACCACGCTTTCTGTTTCATTCGAAGAACAACTGAGTATCGGTATCAAGCCAGTCAGTAAGTTGTATGAAGTCTGGATCCTCCAAATTCTTCTCGGCGAAATCACTAGCATTCTTGATATGGAGCCACGCATTACAGATGATAATCTCAATAAAATCGAGTTTACCTCGGGCGTGATCCTTCATTACGATCGCTCACTCACAGAGTACAGCCACCATCTCGATGATCTCGTAGAGAATCCAGGGCGTCCTGATTACGCACTCACTGTGGATGATTCCGTCGCTTGGATTGGAGATGCGAAATTCAGGCCGCTCCGAAACATTGGATTGGCTGATTACCAGCGGCTATTCGGATATGGTGGTGACCTTTTATCCGCCAATAGTGAGAATTATGTTAGTATTCTTTATCCTGGCACCACGACAGACAACAGACTCTCTAAGGGAGGGCGATTCAACGTTGACCACCTACCCGCTCGTCCATCCTCAATCACGGAACAACGTCAGAATATCAATGCCCGTCTAGCACAGGCGCTCGCAACAAACAATCAAAAGTAGGCCTATCAAAGGTTTTTGATGGTAGCATCTGACCCTAAGTAAATTACGGAGCTATAGTAGATAGAATAAATGCCCAATGGATGAATAGCAGATGCTTAGAGTTGGTGGTTAAGACGGAACGTGATCTCGGGGAGCCGGTTAGTCAGATCATAACTGGAGAAGTCATGGTCAATTGCTGCTCCACCGTTGGACCGGTCGATCCGTAGACACGACCGAATGTCGAACGTTACAGTGTTCCCCGAACTTCGGGCCGTCCACGTACCATCCGGATTCCGTTCAACCTCGTTATCTGGATCCAGCAACTGGAGCGTATCGCGGACTTGATCAGCCAACCAAATACGGCGATCTGCAGATAACGTCGGTGGGTTCCCGGACTGCACATATTCGATGAGGTCGGAGCCGAGATGCCGGTTCAATGACTCGTGCAGGTGCCGATTCTGATAGACGTTCAGACAAGAGTGACACGAAGAGTCACAGTCGCAGTCCGAGAGGATCTCCTCAGCTGCGTTAACGACGTCATCGAATTCATCCCAGACGCGTGCAGCGAATCCTGCTCCGCCGGGCGTGGTATCGAATAGATACACTTCGAGATACCCTTCGGGATTACTCTCGTCTGCATCACGTGTTCGGAAGCCACCTTCCAGTTCATCAGCATCGATGCCAAGCGTTCGCGAGGCAGCCAACACCAGCCCTTCAGACAGCGACTGTGCAGCACTCTCAAACCAGGGGGCTGTCGGCTCCCACTCCATTGGCTCCTCAATGGGGATCTGGAAGACTGTCAGGTCGCTCCGGAATTCATGTGAGAACGATGTCTGTATCGGCTCTCCATGACATTTGTCAGTCCACTCGTAGTCCTCTTCATCATCGTCAGTATTCCAATCGATTCGCGGGTCCTTTGGATACGGTCGGTTGTGTGAGTCAGACAGATTTCCGTCTCGATCCACCGCCCCACAGAGCCGGCACACCTCAAACCCTTCTTCTTCAGGGCCTAGGTTCGCTACCAGCAGCTTCTCATCGGACAAGTTCTGCACTTGTCCAATGCCATTGGACTTCGTGCGAGTGGCGCCTTCACCGTCTGTATCCGCCTGCCCTGACGATGTTGGAGTCAACGGATACTTCGGCGGCGTTGGATAGATCCGTTCATCCTCGTAGGAGGAATCCTCGCTAACCCCTCGATCTGGATCAACCTCCGGTGCGAATGCTGGCGGCGTATACTTGTGGATCGAATTGATCCCGGCCCCGCACACATCGCACGGATCGCCCATCATATTCTTATCCGGATTGTCATAGACCGTATCACACTCTGGACAGATATTGAGCCACTTTAGGTCACCCCAGTCTTCTTCTGAGGCTTTATCGACTGGATGCTGAGCGAATTTGTAGAAGACACCATATGAGGTGAACGTCTTCTTGTCCATCACGATATCACGACCCGGTACGTACGTCGACAGCGCGACCTTCAGATCCCGAGACGTTTCGTACTCGATCTTCACCTCATTGTCTGACCGGTCTAACTGCTGGACCACGAAGTCACAAACATCAATCGGGAATGAGAATGTCGGTAGTAGGGCCTGATCAAGGAGTGTTTCAAGCAGTTCCCGATCCTCATTCTCATCACTAGTCCAGTCAACCTTAGCTTCGAGATCAGCGAGCGCCTCATTGAACTCACGAGCCGTGTCTTCAATGAATGCCTGCCGCCATGTGCCACTCCGATCTGCACCGAGTTCGTCCGGTAGCAGTTCCTCCAGTTGTGTTGTCTCCGTGGAGCCACCTCGGATGATGGTGGATTCCAGCCAAGTGTTGAATTCTTCATAGGTGTAGTCGCCATCACCTGCGAAGAACGACCCGCAGGTACCGAGTGACTCGAAGACAGCAGAATCATCACCCAGTTGCTCCGGTTCAAAGAACTCCGCTAATAGGGATGCATTAATATGCCGTCTCGCGATTTTCTCGTTGCCTGCATAGATTGTTGGATCGGTACCTTCAGCACCGACCATCTCGGTAGGATTATCAAAGTAGTGAGACTCATGCGGCGAGTTGTCTGCGAAGGTGATGATCGTTGAGAGCCCTGCGCCCCGTCGTCCAGCACGCCCGGCACGCTGTTCGTAGTTTTCTGGCTGTGGCGGGACTGTTCGCATTGCAACACCAGTGAGGCTCCCGATGTCAATCCCGACTTCCATCGTAGTCGTACAACTGAGTACGTCGACCGGCTGTTCCACTTCGTTTTCACCGACTAGAATGTCTTGGAAGAGCAGTTCGTATCGTTCGGTCTTTGAGAAGGCATCAGAACTGTCTTTCTTGTTAAGTTGGGCCGTGTGCTCCTCGGAACGGAGTGTGAACGGTTCTTTCTCGCCGTGAGCCACCGCACGTGGCGGGTCACGGAGGTGGCTTTTCCGCGAGTCCACGCGGATGTCTGTACTGTCGACCGTTTCCAGTTCCCCATGACAGCCTTCACGCGGGCAGGAGTCGTCGAAGGATGTCATCGTGTATTTATTACAACCCTGGCAACGGTACCACTCTGCATCAACCGCTAACTCAATGGTAACCGCGCTAGGGTTCACGAAGTAGTGGAAGTCCTGATTCCGGTCAAAGATGCGTGTCCCACCCGGAGTCCGTTTCAGTAACCCCTTGATGTCCTCCCAATCGTCTGAGTCCAATCGGTCGCCGACAGCGTTTCTGATATATTGGGGGATAAGTTCTTCTTCCTCAAGGCCTGCCTCTTCCCGACTTATACTACCGTACCGGAGGACGTCGTTCCGATTCTGGATTGAGATAGACGAGTCATATGCCCACTCAGAACAGGCATGTCGAAGCACTTCAACAATGATTGTTTCGAGCAACACCTCGTCGATACTGCTCCTATGAGTGATCTTGTCCATCACATCTTCTGTGGGTCTGAGATATGCGATGAGTGTCTCAGGAAGCGAGAAATAGTCGTGGCCCAACGCCTTGAGAAGCATTGTGTCGTACTGTCGTGGACGGCCCTGACCACCACCAGACAGGTCGTCTGCAATGTAGGGACTGTCGAGAAGTTGTTCCGCAGAGTTGACGCCTTCTTCATCCATCAGCCGCGGGATTTCATCTTGGATCCGGGAGAACTGTGTTCGCGATCCCGGATATACTTCTCCTGACTGATTGTAATATTCGTCGTGGTCGTCGAAGTAGACGATGTTATTTTGGTAACAATAGATGACAAATGCGGCGAAGAACTCGTCCATCCCGGCTGAGTCAGAGAGCATATTTTCCGTGATATCAGCGACTACCTCCCGGTACGAGTCCTGTTCAACGTGCCCCTGAAGGTCTCGGGCGAGACGAGCGGCCTTCTGCCGACCATCAGAGAAACACAGTACTTTCTTCCCCTCGTTCGGATATTCTTCCTTGTTCTCCTTCGGTGGCTGGAAGTCGAACATCGACCGTACGATGTTCGCGAATGGCTCCTCGCCTTTCGTTTCCAGATCAGATACCTTGGTTTCACCATTATTTTTACGGCTATTCTTTTGTCCGCATGCTGGACAAGGATTGAAACACCATGGATAGTCCTCGTCCGGTGGTTCTTCCGTGGGTACCCAGACAGGGATGTAGTTGCTCTTGTCGGAGGGTGACTGTACAAGGTGCCCGGTTGTAAGATTTAGATAGCGCTTGCGGGTTGTCTCGTTAAATGATCGCCTGTTGCGGTCACCCTCATGAGTCGTTACGGGGCCATCTGGACCGATGTCATCCCGGGGCTGTTCAACAAGAAGATGCACCTCCTCTAGATTGTTCTCACTGTGTGGAGCGGTCCATAAAAAGGTTTTATCGTGGTGGTCGTCAGGGGCTCGGAATACTCGTAGATAGGAGGCGCCACAGTCTCGATGACTGTATAATTCGAAGACGCGGGACCCACACTCGTCGCATTTCCGCTTGGGTGTTGTGTAGAGTTTACCGAGTAGGTCGTCTTCGGCTGTCTCTCGTCGACCATCACAGTCAGGGTTCGTACAGACATACTGTGACGGCAGCCCTTTCATGAACATATGGAGGCGCGTCGGCAGTAAGGACGACCCGTCTGGGCGTTTCGATTCCGTGGCTAAGTACAGGAGATTCCCTGTTGCCTCAATCGCCTGTTCGTTGTCGTCTGTGTCAAACGCTTCATTTGCTAACTCATCCAGTTTAACAGACTCCTCACGGAGTTTATCGTGGATAAACCGGAAGATAGGATCTGACTCAAGTTCCGCCGCCACATATTCTTCTAAGTCCTGCTCGCTGTCGAATGGCTCCCAGTCACGAGCGGATGCCAGTTCCCGAATGCCAGACTCCTCGATCGTGTAATTAATTGCCTCAAACGCTCTAGCAGCATTCCGGTTGCCAGAACTACCACCGGACAGTTGTTCGCGAGTCCCTTCGATCACGTCAAAGTCATCGGGGTCTGAGGACGTTAGTTCAGCTGCAAAGTTGGGCGCGACTGTTTGTACATCGCCACCCATCGTCGCGCTCGTCAGAATGAACCGGACTCGGGACCGTGGGATGTCGAGTTTCTGTAGCAGTCGGTTCAATAGCAGGGACACTTCTGCTCCTTGTGCACCGTGATAGAGGTGGGCCTCGTCGAGAACTATATTTAATTCATTGTCTTCATCTTCGTCGAGCCACTGTTGGGTTTCCTCGAACAGCGGCTGCTCGATGGGGCGCAGTAGCATATATTCTAGCATCGAATAGTTCGTGATGAGAATATCTGGCACTCCACCATTCTCGTTGGGTGAGTGCATCTCCTGTCGAGTGAATAGTTCCGTATCTCCCGGCTGTGTCCTGAACTGCGAGGAGCGACTCTGGCCCTTGTTTCGGAAATCTTCCAAGTTCTTTGCCGGAATACGCCCCCGTTCTAAGAGATCTTCATATAGGTCTTCATCTTCATCTTCAAGATTAATGTATTTGTCAAATATTGGGGCGAGTTCATTGTAATTTCGATCCTCATCGTAATCCCCATGGTAGGGAGTGCGGCCAGTATACATTCCAAATTGGACATTTCTCCCCATCCGTTCTTGTAAAACATCTGCAGTATCGTCATCACCAAATAGAAGTCGCATTCGAGCAAGTTGGTCGGCAACCAGTGCATTCATCGGATACAAAACCAACGTGCGAATTCCTCGCTGGTCAGTTGACTGATTACGCTGGGCTTCCCGTGCCAATTGACCAAGAATCGAATATAGGAAAATCTCTGTCTTCCCGGACCCTGTCCCTGTCGACACGACTAGATCCTGATTGTTATCAAAGAATGATTCCAGGGCATTTGCCTGATGCTTATATGGAGGGTCATAGATTTCTGGGCCGCAGCCTTTAAGATCCTCCAGAAGGCTGGTCATGCAGTCGGGTAGATCCAGGTTCTGGAACTGCTTCCCAGACACATATCGTGGGGAAGACTCAACCCATGGTTCAGTGGAGATTGCTCCGTCAGCCATCAATTGGCGGCGTTCTTTCAGGAGCCGTGGATGCTGCAGGTGGTACGTTGATTCGATGTATTTTCGGTGATCCTGTTCCAGGTCTTCAGAAACTTCGGTTATCGATTTCATGTATTATCAGTAATTGTGACTGGGAGTTTGTCGAACAACTGCTTCGTAGCGGTTTTGACGTCTGAGTTGATGATCCATCGCAGATACCCACCTGATGGGTCATACAACCCACCGCTTGCCGCCATCCAACGAAACACTGGTCGCGGTGGTTGGAAATCAGCCTTCACCAATAGCTTCTCGTCTATCTGTTCAAAGATAACTTCTCTCGTATTGCCATCAAGGTCATCGAGAATTAAGCATACGTATTTCAACATCCGCCGAGGAACTTCAGCGAATTCACTCGTCGGGTTCTCCTCAACTGGTTTGCGTCGAAGCCAGTACCGAGTACCACGGTTCTCGCCAAAGTCCTGGAACAACGCATAGAACTTACCGAATGTCCGAACATCTTGTTCTTCATCGCTCCACTGCAGTCCATAGGACGCGGATCGATCAAATCCGTTCCAGTGGTGTTCTGGTTGGACAGTCTCGTCAAACTGTCCGTCGAAGAACGACTCAAGCCATTCCAGATCAAAGGACTGGATATCTTCAATGTCGACGTACGATTCGATTGACTGCGTCCCAATACTGGCCGCTTCGATTGCAGACTGGCTCGTATCCACGAAGTGCCTGCTAGTGCCTCGTATCTCGATAGTGAAGTCATCAATAAACGAACGCGTCGGAAGGCCCGATACCAAGACAGGTGCTGACTCAGATGATATCACAGCTCGTGTCGGCCCTGGCGAATAATACCCCTCATCCAACTCGATGAGTTCTCCTAAAAACTCAAGTGATGGTTCGGGACCTTCAGTGAGCACTCTCCGGAACAGATCTGTGTCTATCTTTGTGTCGGGATCAGCGACGTCGCGTTCGAAGTCAATCACAGTCTGGAGCTTCCGGATAACCCAATTTCTCAGGCGGAGATTATGAACTTCTGGCCACCCCTCATCCTCGTCAATGATATCGGCCATACCAAGACGGATACACTCAGACACGAGCGCTCGTCGAATCACATCATCACGCTCAGGAAGCCGTGTTGGTGGCAATCCTGTAAATGAGGCCAGTAACTCACGTTGTTCTGGTAGGTCATTCATGTTGTGTCATCCTCCTGTTTCTCACTATGAATATCATTAAGTAACTGGATTATTTGCTTTTTCGCACGGTAATGAAGCGTAGGATGTGACGTTCCCGTTGGGATATTGTAGATCTCTCGCACGATCTCCCACCGCGGCTTATCGGGTAACGGAACCATTTCTCGGAGTTGGTCTTTAACCATTTTATCGGGTAATTTCTCAGTATGCATAGTTTCTGTTGGGTCTGGCTTCGTAGCTGAGTCAGGGCCAGGACTACGCGCTTCGAAGGAGATCGTTATATTTGGAAGACCATCTAATTGAAATTGTAGAAGTTTGGATCCCTCTCTGAGTGCTTCCTTAATAAGCGGTTGTACCTCAGCGAGCGTCTTATTTTGGCGCCGTACAGTACTGTGGTTAGATGATGAGTCCAATTCGAGGAGAACGTCAAACCGATAATTCTCGGGACTCGTCATCTCAAGTTGGTTAACGAATTCGTCAGCATCAACCGTCTGCGGAAGAGTCAATTCTGTCGGCCCCATAACGGGGTTTAGTTCATAGGTTTCATTTTGTGCTTTAACAATCAGACTAAGTCTGGGTTCAGACTCCCAATGAGGATAATTAACAGTCTCGGTGGGTTCGAACTGGAGTAACCGATGTTCGTCAGTATTTGGACGGTGAACAGTTACTTGGAGTGACTCAGAGCCGGTAAATGGTTGTCCCCAGAACCGAACGACTCCCTCACCGAGAGCATCCAACTGATCAACATCGCCTGCATCGCGTGGGAATGGGACGATCTCGAACTCCGGATTGGTCTCTGGGGCGGGCGTAATGCCCACTAAGATTTCTTCATCGGTCATAATGGCTTGGGGAGCTTCAGAGTTTGGCGTACTGCGTGGAGGTAGAACGAGATCAGCCGAGAACCGTTCTCGCCGGACCATTTCTTCTCCGAGATAATCTGAGAGGATGTCTTGCTCGTCATGATATTGGAACCCGACGATGTAATAATCGCCCATCTGGTAAACCTCGACTTCATCACGACTATCGTTTGGGTCATCGTCTGTGACGATACCAACCCAATCGCCAGCAGAAGCTTTGACTTGACCGCTGACACGATGGGCACGTGTCTGATCGCCAACAAAGACATCTCCTGGTTTGATACCCTCTGCCTTCCACTCACCGGTGAGTTTCTCGAGTGACGGGTTATCGTTTGTTTGGATGTAGAGAGAGTATTCTTGTGCGCCCTGTTCGAGGGTCACTGTGGCTTCTAATTCGTTGGGGTGGAAATTATTACCTTCAAGCGATCCTTCGATGTGAGTACCTGCGATTGAAAGGTCTTGAAGAGCTTCATCAGGTGAAGTGTTTTGATCAAGGTCCTCCCATTCAAGCGTTGGAAGAATACCGATTAGTTGGACGATACCATATTGAATTCGGATACCAATAGGGATGATATGTTGGTCGTAGGTTCGTTCTCGCTCAGAGGTTCGTTTTTCCTCGGTGAGTTTTCTGATTGCGTCAGGAGTGCCGAGGCTGCAGTCACGCTCATCTAGCACACCCGGGTAATGTGCGAAGCAGTGTTGATAAGTGGCACCTATGCGTGTCTGGAGTGGACCACCGCAGTCTGGACAGGTGTAGTACCCCCTTGGATTTCTTTCGTCGGCTTCTGATATGTGGATTTCATTGCCGTGTGGATCCAATGCGAACGGTATTTTAGCCATTTTTAATGTAGATTATCTTGGTTTAGCCAGATGGATGATTTGGTTAGATGATTAAGCCACAAGTACCATGTGTAAATTTGAGATAAAACTGGTTGTTGTTGGTATTTAAACTTAGGCTGCGGGATGTATCCAGTAGGTTTCCTCTGCTCATGAGCGGAGATGTGGTACGGACGGTTTCTTTCCTGGTTGATCGTCTCCAGATTCCTGTACGGACCGCATACCACTGGAATAGCCACTTCAGTCATGGCCGTGCAATAGAGACAAGGTTACTTTGGAGCCATATAATATATTCATAGTATATTTAATCACAAGAAATTATTATGTTTCCTCATCACATAATTCTTTCTCAAATAGTAGTCATTGCCCTGCAGCGGCATTATATACTCGAGGGATTCGCGGTATTGAGCGAACACCGGTCTGGTTGTACGAAACACTGTACAAACAGATGAAGGTTTCCTCGGAGATCGAAGAAGTAATAGAGGCTGTCGCTGGTTTTCCGATGAAACCTTTGTCGTGAAGCCGGGACAATGTCGTAGAAGCGGTATGGATAATCTTTAGAATCATCACTTCCCCTCTAGATTAGGTAGTTCGCAACTTGTGGTTATCTCAGCCGATTGTACAACCTCACATTCTAAAACCCAACGGGAGAATATTCCAATATGAATGAATCTCAAGTCGATGATTTGAAACAGACTATTATCAGAGAGTTCGACGTTATGGAAGACGACATCCACGTTAATAGTGATAATGAGGCACTGACTTTCTATATGCCTACACAGCAATTTGAAGACGCTGAGGATATCTTTGACACTGGGATAGATGTCTTAGAGGAACATGAGTATGAATTACTGGTCCGGGTTACTATATAAGATTAGTTGTCGATACGGTATTGTTTAGATAATATAAACTCTGATTTTGTTGGTGTTGATTGGTCGTCTGGAGCGTGGCTGGCTGTTGCGTACAGTGATGGAAAGGATCCTCCCGAGGCATATGTGTCTAAGGAGATCTCCGAAGTATGGGAAGAGTATGGTAAGTCTCCTGATTGTAGTCGATGTCTCAATTAGAATTTGATTGTGTGAATCGTCCGAATCGAATGACTGTGGG
>LKMJ01003487.1_pt1 | contig 14605 bp, 14 predicted proteins | sample 643391 | NCBI WGS metagenome assembly LKMJ01 (sample SAMN04112250, study PRJNA286221) | soda lake metagenome | biome: soda lake; feature: Kulunda Steppe; material: water; isolation source: sample PL-Br10 brine of Picturesque Lake | place: Russia: Kulunda steppe | collected 2010-07
CTGGTAGAGGAGGAGCGAGCCGCCATCAAGCGGGTGCGTGGCAGGGTGGAGTAGGGGGTAGAGGGACCAGGAAGGGTGATTGTGGGTTGTGGGGGTGGGCGAGGAGTGGAATGCATGCATGAGCAAAGGAGTGCAGGACGTGGGAAGGGGCCGGTGTTGGGTGTGGTAAAGAGTGCGGATGTGGGTTGTGGGGAAGCCGAGAGCGCGTGCGCATGTGCTCACGGTAGGGCGTGTGACAGGTAGTGACCATGGCGGAGTGACACGTAGTGACTCACCACGACCATAGCGGATTGGCAGGTAGTGACTCACCATGACCATGGCGGATTGGCAGGTAGTGACTCACCATGACCATGGCGGAGTGACACGTAGTGACTCACCATGATGGGTGGTGATAGCGTCCGGCTGCTGCTGCGGCGGCTGTGGCTGCAGGAGCGCAATGCGCTGGAGTCCATGCGCCAGGAGTTTGAAGCAGAGCTGCAGGCAGCGCGCATGGAGGTGTCCAAGGCGCAGGAGGCGCTGGCCAGCAGCGAGGACCGCATCCGCACGGCAGAGCAGGTGGGTGAATGTGTGCGCGCGCGCGTAAACAAGATCGACGCAGCAAGCGTGCGCTCGTACATTTGATGTGTGTTGTCGTTTTTGTGCTGTGTATGTGTGTGTGCTCTCAGTTGCAGCGGCGGCAGCCGAGCTCTTTGCAAGCTTCCTTGTGCATAGACAGTAGCATGCGCATGAGAGCTGGATCATGCTGGCACGGAGCCGCTAGTGCCACAAGAGCTCTGGGCACTCAGTGACGTGCCCTGCCGGCTGTGCCCTCCGGGCGTGCATGGGGCCTGGGGCGCGCAGGCGCTGTGAAGGCGCCCCCCTGCAGGGAACCCCAGGGTGCTCGCATGGCGTGCCTGCCATACCCAGCCAGGCTGCATGTAGGGTGAGAGGTGAGGGTTAGGGGCTCAAAGCGTGTGGCGTTCCTTGACCCCATAAAAGGGTCAATGAAGGTGGAGGCTGTTGAGTCTCCCGCCCTCCGTGGCCTGTCCCTCGCCTACACCTGTCCAGGGAGTCTGTTGAAAAGTTGCAGGGCCCACATATGCCCCAGCGGCATCGCACGCCATGGCCCAGCACAAGCACACCATGGCCGCCCAGTGTGCCTGTGGGTTTCTTGGCTCCCACCTTGGGCGCGTGCAGGCGTGCCATGCGTGCCCTGCTGACCCTGCTGCACTTGTGTGCTCATGTGTGCACAGCTGGAGCGCTCAAGGCTGGAGGTGGACTACCAGGCCAAGCTGCACGCTGCGTTCGCAGAAAAGGTGCGTGACACGCGCACGTGTGGCGTGCAGGTTACTGGACCTGAGTGAGCTGAGCTAGCCTGGGCTGTTGGCAGCGTCAGGCGACTGACCTTTCCGTCGGGACTTAGGAGGCGATTTGAGACAGAGGGGGTGTCTGGCGATGGCCTGCCTGTCTGTCCTGGGGACCCTGCAATGGTCCATCAAGAAGCGGGTCAGGCTGACCGGCATCTCCTGTGGTGCTCTGCCAAGGCGCAGGAGCTGGCGTGCTAGAGCGCAAAAGATCCCGCGGCCGCGTCTGGCAGTGTGTATATGAGTGTGTATGTGTATGTGTGTGTGTTCATGTGTGTGACCGGGTGCTGCTGCTGCCCGCTCTGCCATGCCGCAGGAGCGTATGCGCGAGGAGCTGCACTACCGGACGATCATGATGAATGAGGAGATGGAGAAGTGGCGGCAGCAGGCGCTGCTGACCTCCAACGCCGTGATGGAGGCCAAGAACGAGGTCCGTAAATTTGATTGTCTGTGTGTGTGAGGGGGCCTTGGTGCCTTCTTAAATACTGGGTTGCCTCCCCCATTTGGGGCACAACAATGCTAGTGGACGACAAACAGCTGCTGGGTCCCTTTTTGTCACTGGTGGCTTCTGCAAGCCTCCTGCCCCCCCGTTGCTGCTCACGCCGCATCCCCCCCCCTGCTCCCCTCATGCCCTGGCGGCAGGTGGTGGAGCGAAAGCGCGAGCTGGAGAGCACTAAAGAGAAGATGGACAAGCTGCTCGAGAAGCTGTACGTCGGGCGGGAGCGTGGCATCGAGCTCAGCGGCGCCATTGCCAGCAATCAGCGCATGATGTCCTTCATGCCAGGTGGCATGATGGGAGGGGGTGCGTGTTTGGCGGGGGCTGGGGACGGGGACGGGGCCTGGCTGCCGCTTGTGTGCTTAGCTTTGTGTTGCCTGGGTACGAAGATAAGGGGTGCCTGGGTACGAGAAGGGGTGCCTGGTGTGATGGTGTGCCTTCCTAGAGGGGGCCTGTTTTGCTGGTGCCCCGGAAGGGGTGGGGGGGCAGGGAGGCAGACATAGACCACGAATGATCAAAAATCATTTGTATTGCGTCCTTGTGAATAGAAGAGGGGATTTGACGGCAAGGTGCAAGAGAGCCGCGAGTTGCAGGCGCTGTGGGCGGGCATGCGCTCGTAGCAAGCTGTGCACACATTGGGTGGACCTGCGTGCACGTTCATTCGTCCACCCACACATGCATGCCCCCCCCGTTCCCCTTCCCCCTCTCACAAATATGCGCGAATGCACATGCACATGCACATACATGCACTCAACACCACACGCACAGAGCATACACGCACACAGAGTACACACACATGCCTGCTCTGATGTACTGTGCCTGCATCTGTGTGCGGATGCAGGCGCCGGCGGGCTTCCCGCCATGGCCGGCCCAATGGGCGCACAGCACCAGAAGGCCATGATGATGTCCAAGGGCCCCCCACCCTTGCACAACATGGGCAGCATGGGCATGCCCATGCCCATGCAGGCCTGGGGCCCCGCCCCTGGGGTGGGCCACCTGCCCGGCGAGCTGTCGCCTTCCGGCCACAACGGCGGCCTGAAGCTGCCCCCCATCCACCGGCAGCCAAGCATGGTACCCCCAGCGGGCATGTCCATCGACGACCAGCTGGCCTACATGGATGCGGCCGCGTACGCGGGAGGGGGCTCGCCCATGGACGGGCGCCAGCAGCAGGGGCCGCCGCCGCCACCCATGCAGCACCCTCAGGAAGAGGACCTCCCGCCCAGGGCCGGCGGCTACGCGCACGTGCAGTCCAAGATTGGGCAGGGTGGCATGGATGTGAGTGGGTGAAAGGGGTGGGACTCAAGGCAAGGCGGACCCAGGACGTGGTTGACTAGTGACTCTTGGCTCTGGCTCTGTGCTTGTGTGCACTGTGAGTATGGTTGAAGCTGCCTGACATGCTGGCGCGTGTGTGCTTGGCCCAAGTAGGTGTGCGAGGCGAGGCTGTCACGGGGCCCAAGGCAGGTGTTGCTTGAGCAAGTGCCTGCCAGCTTTTGGCTGTGGGAGCTGGCATGCTTGAGTTTGCCGTGCCTGCCAAGCGCACATGTACGTGCATAGGAGCTGGAATGCAGGTGTACATCTGCGGGTGTGTGCTCATGATAGGAGAGTCTCCACTGATATTTTACTGGCCGTTATGTCCAATGACGCAGGTGGGCAAGAACGCCAAGCGGGCAGCACCTGCAAAAGCCAAGAAGCCAGAGAAGAACCCTGTGCCTGCTCGCTGGAACTAGGGATGGGAGGGACGGATGGAAACGTGACAGTAGGGAAGGGACGCGCGGGTGTGGAGGGTGGCCTGCTTCACCGGTCTTTTGGATGCAACCAGCTGTCTCCCTTCTGGGGGCTTGGCCTGTAAGTGCCTGCCAGCCCACATATGGGTGAATGTTCACACAGTGAACAGTTAATCCCTGCTTGCCTAGCCATACTTCTGTGGCGGCAGCGGAGTGCCTGTTTGACAGCGCCCGCAGGGTGCCCACCATCCACCCGACTCCACCCTGTCACCCCCAACAATTTGCCCAACCCGACCCTGTCACTTGCTCAACAAAAGCCTCTGTGATGTCCCGTGGGGCATCAAGTCGATGTCCGCCAGCATGATTAGGAGGCATCGGCGCCCGAAAAGTAATGTGTTGCTCTGGCTCTGGCTTAACGTTGATGGAGCTTGTGGAGCCCTCCCTGTACAGAGTCTGCGCTTGGTATTCATCTATGACGGGGCAGAGGGCTCCTAGCATGGAGATGACGTGTCCATGCTTTGCAACTTTGACTGTACGATTAAGCGTCTTGGGAAGTACTGGTGACAAAACTCATGGGAAGTACTGGTGACAAAACTCATGCACCGCCCGCTGAAAACATTGGCGGGGCTTGAGGCCAGCTGTTGCCAGCCGGACGTGCTTGTGCTTTGTTTAGCCAGGGAGCACGCTGTTTTGCTGGGGTGCATGGGATGCATGTGCACTAGGCAGTTTGCAATAAACCACCCTCACACATCTTATTGGCCCTCGCAAGTAAATACTTGCTCGTGCTACATGCTGTGACGTTCATTGTGAGGAAGTATTTTTTGCCTTGTTGAAGTCTGACGCTGATGATTCCCTTACAATTTCTTTCATTTCGCACCTGACCTTGACTGCTAGCTGACACCTCCTTGACTTTGACCTCCCCTGCTTTGGCTGCTCATTCTTTGTTGCGCTCAACTGAAATCAATTCACTGTAACACAGCAAAAAGACTCGTGCGTTTGCATGCATTGCTGACAGTCCCTGAGGGAGAAACTTAAGCCTAGCCGTCTTTTCTTTATTATCATTGTTGATTTGCATTTGTGTATTTGGCAATGATAATAATTTCAACGTAAATTACAAGGTTTTACAAGAAAAAGGCCTTAAGTCAAGAAGTGCGACTGTTAGCCTGCTCGTAAAAAGCAATAAGTGCATGCAATGCCCAGTGGGGGGCGAGGCCCTTCATTGAAGCAGTCCAACAGCCTTGGTTGCCCCATCTGCTCCTGCCAAGACAGTGCTCTACAAGTTCAAGTTTGAGTTGAAGTTCACATCCTCTCAGGGTGCCAGCATCCCATCATTAGAAATATGGTGACCGAACGCCACAAAATTGCAGGCGGACTTATAACAAAAGCCATAAGTAAAGGCTCCCTAGGATCCTGTATAGTATCCACAGATATGGGCAGTGCTGACATACATCGTATGCAAAATCTTCAAATATCTGTGACAGCAGAATCCAGAGTTCCTCCGGCTTAGATTTTTGCTATAAACCACACAGAAGAGACAGACTCACTTCTCGCCCTGACGCCATTTTAGTGACTCCAAAGAAACACGCAATATCAATTCCCAGAATCAACAGAACCATCCCAATGATCAAGGCCTTACTTAAAAGAGTGGAAGGAGGGTGGTTTTGAGTAGGGGGCAGGGTTCTTTAGCGGCAGCCACCGCAGCTGGTGGCAGACCCCTATCACCAGCCACAGCTTACCAGCCTAGACAGACTCGCCCCGAGAACCTCCCTTGGTAGCGTTGTACCACCCATCACATTGAGATTAAGTACTGTGAAGACACTCGCCCTGAGCAGCAGCTCCAAGCTGCCCATGCTCAGCATGGTCGCCTTAGACGCAGCATTGCAGGTATGTTCTTCATGTCATTCCCTTAGGTGTAGGGGGTGTTATTTACATTCCTCACACTTTGGTTCCTCTGAAGAGTCTCGGCCTTGCCAATCAGTGATGTGCAAAGAGTCAAGAAACTTGCTCTCAAGCTTCATGCTCATTCTGTGCACTGTGCTCATAAGCTTATACAGACCAGACGTTCTCTTGAGCATTCTCCTCACCTTCAAACTTATCAGGAGAGATCTGCTGGCTTGACTGCCCACAACCCTCCCGATCCTCGCTGACTGCTCTCTTCTTTTCTGGTGGAGGGGCTTTTCTTCCCGAGTGGCCCCTTTTCCTTAATTGATGTGTGGAGCTTTTTTGCTGCTTGCGCAAGCATGCGTAGTTTTGCTTCTTTTTCTTTTGCATGGAGGGAAAAACATAGTTAACTGTTGTTCTGGCTCAGATAAGCAGAGACACTGTGGAAACCTGTGGGAGGAATCATACGCATGAGTCCTGCAGAGAGAGACCACGTGTGGATGGGTGCAGTGGAAAAGGACATGCTGTTCATCTTGTATGTCATCATGATTAGCTAATGATTAGCATTGCACAAGTCATGAGAAGGGGAGGTATAGTAAGTCCAGGTTACTGTTTTAACCCTTAAGGTGTAAGCACGAAGTCTGAAGCTTGGCATGCTGCGGATAACTTATTCGCTTGTTGAACCAAAGGAAGGTCCAAAGGAAGGTCAAGAAACATGTACCTTGGAAGGATATATGGCGAATGCATGACTAGGGCCCTTTTTGCAGGGAAGGCTAGGGAGGACGCACCATTGATTATAAGTTAAGCGTTTGCTGTTCTCCTCTCGTGGATGCTGCTCCCCTCTCGTGAATGTGTATCAGAATAAGGTGCCCAATAATCCAAGCGACTCTCTCTGAGGTCCACAACAAAACAACCAAGATCAACGAGCTTCAAGCCCAAGTGCAAGTTGCACTTCAAGCTGAAGTTCAGCCTTTCTTTGAACATTTAAGATCGTGTCAGACTATCCATGGCAGATAGGATGTAGGATGACCTGCAATGATCGCACCGTGAGCACGGTCGCATGTCAGCCTGTAGGATCTTTCTTGTAGTGGAGTTATCGCTTTGTGTAAAGCATTGTACGACCGCACTGTCGCCTGGAACCAGCTGAACTGTAGAGGCTCAACTAGATGTGGTCTAGTAGACCACACTCGCGAATGATGCACCATGAAGTGGCTGTGTCCCAGATCATCACTACCCTCTTCAGCACCATCAGCAGCCCATTTTGTGAAGGATTGTGCATTTCTTTGCCCTGTCGTAAGAATGGGGTGGCCCAAACCTGGTTTGCATGCATACCGGCAGAAATTGCGTATTTCTTAAGTAGCCACATGTGGATGTGTAATCTGTTAATGAGGTCATGCTCACATACTATGTATAGTATGAACTGATCAATGCAGAAAGTACCATGTGTTCTCTTGAGCATTCTCCTCACCTTCAAACTAATCAGGAGAGGTCTGCTGGCTTGTCTGCCCGTAACCCTCCTAATCCTTACTGACTGCTTTCTTCTTTTCTGGTGAAGGGGCTTTTCTTCCCAAGTGGCCCCTTAATTGATGTGAGGAGCTTTTTCGCTGCTTGCATAGTTTTCATTTCTTTTCTTTCCAGGTGTTAATGGACAAAGCGCTGCATCATTGTTCAGATTGATGTCTGTCACAGACCATGCCCAGATATCTGAAGAAGTCTGTGTAGGGGAGTTGTGCGCCATCATAAAAGAGAGGGGGCAGACTGTTAGTTGAAAGTCGAAAAACATCAACTTGCGAGTACTAGATTTGGTTTTTATCTAACCAAATGTAGTAAGGTGACCTTCCTTCTGAAAGAGAGTGGTACAGTCACATATCCTCTGGGTGGACCCGATAAAAGAGAGCAGAGACACTTGCCTTAATTGAGAGTGAAGTCCTCAGAGGTGGGTTGGCCAGCATATAATTTACACGAGGACAAATACAGAGGGCTTCTTGTTCAGTTCATTGCAACACCACCATACTCTCTACTTGATTCCAAGCAACAATGGCCGCAATATATAGTGGCTCAAACCACTAGTAGCCACACAAGTGTTAATGTGGTCGGCAACATGACAAGTGGCTTCAGTCTCAGCCATACAACCAACGAGTGGTCTAAATTGGGGCCTCCCACAATGTGAGACTCTCAGTCAGCAAGTAATAGCCACACAATCATTAAGTGGCACTATCTTCCTTTAGAGTGCAACAAAGTCTTCCCATGTGTTGAGCATAACGGAGTACTACAAGTCTTTTAAGGCAAGACTATTACTTTAAGCACGGGATACTGCAGGTCTTGATAGGAAGAATGAATCATGTTAGCCATGCCACTGGCCATGTCTCTAACTGCTTCAGCGGCAGATCTATCATAGACCTGCTGATGATGAGTGCATGATGCATCATTGCCATGATCATCATGATGCATCATTGCATAGTTGTAATGATTGCAATATGAGTGAAGTCTCGTAGTGTTTCTGGCATTTTCATGATCTAGGTTATGAAGGCAATGGCTTCCTTGTTCAAAACCCTCCTGATTCCCACCAATGACCTTCTTCCTTATTTGATGGTGGAGGTTTGCCTGGTGCTTTTAAGCGTGCTTGCACCAGATGTAAAACCCTTCCTTCATGCAAACAGGGGTAACCTTGTTTGCGTAGCCTTTTCCTTCTTCCTAAGAAAAGGTCATATTGTTGGACACTGCAGCACTTGTTTCTCTATGATGTTGCCTTAACCTGAAAACACATTGAGAAATTTAAAGGGTACACTCAGGGCAAAGGAGAGAATCGAAAAAGAGATAATTTCTTGCCTTCAAGGTCAGGTGAACTTCTCTTGAGGGCAAGGGCTTCCTGCCTTCAAGTTAAAGTCATCAAGGATCAGGAAGGGGGATGGCAAAGCACCACTCCTGGCTTTCGAGATAACCATCAACTTGAAGGCGGCAAAATTGTTCACATGAACGTATGTTTGAAAGAACGGTTTGTCACTTGACATTGCAGTGATACACCTCCGAATAACTGATGTCTGCATGTCACGTCCAGGTTGCCTCCTCTATTTGTAGTACCTGACAATAATACCTAAGCAGCTTGCGAGTTGCATGCATAAAAATCTTCAAATTTCATCAAGTTGACTCAACCCAAACGACTCGTTGAACAGAAATGTGCCCTGTATTGGCTCAGGTCACAGAGGGCACACTTCATCATGACGCGCCGTGATGGCATAGTCATTGCGTTCTCTCTTTAATCAAAAACGTTCATGGGCCAGGCCAGGCTAGTCACTAGACAGTCTGAAAGTCTGAGACTTCTTTCAGAGATCGTTCAATGCCAGTTGTCCAACTTGGACAACTTGAAGTAATTGTTCAGTAATATCAGTGATCTCATGCCACCTCGCTTGTAGCTTGCAACTCATGCCACCTCGCTTTTTGCACCTTGACCTCCTTAAGCATGTTATGAGGAACGTTAGCAGCCTGAGGTTTCGTTTGCGAGCACATGCTCTTAAGGTGGAATCCTCCACTCGGCGCGGTGAAAGTGGCCACTGTGACAAGTATTCCTGTGCTGCTGCTCAAAATCAAGTGCATGCTTTTTTTCACTGTCATTACTTGTTTGTGTGATCTCTCAGAAAGAAGTACTCGTTCCTTTTCTTCTTTTCTTGCCAGTCCTTTTTTGTGGAGGCCCTTATATTTTGCATGCCTTGCCTAGTCAGTCTATCTAGGATTTGCTTTCTCAATAGCACAACAAAGTCATTTCAATCGCAGACATTATGGACTATTTTTTGGCTGGCAAAGACCGTCTTGGTTGGTGACCAGCAAAAAACCTAATAGCCTAACGACCAGGCTGGAAGTCAACCCTAACTTGTAACTTCCAAAGATCATTCAATGCCAGTTGTCCAAGTAACCATTTTAGTAATGTCAGCGTGCAAGATGAAGAGCATGTTCTCTTAGATTGCCCAAATGCTGACTTGGTAAACTTATGCGTCAAGCACCACCACCTCTTCCGCTCCCCCCCTAGTAGCGCAAACAGGCTAAGAGACTTATTCAGCCAAGCAGACACCAAAGGCCTGGCCTTGTTTATGTATGAGTGCCAGGAATGCTGTGCCTAGATTTCAGATCACACCTTGCCTGCCTTCTGTTGGTTTCGGTTGCAGGCCTGTTTGGCTTCAGCTAAGCTGCCCCCGTTCGGCAGGTACAGCTATGTAACCTAACCTTTTTCCCCTTGTTTCAAGGGTTTTTTCAAGTTAAACTTTTGTGGTGCTACTGTTTAAGACTCGATTTCCTTTTTACTATTCTTTAAAGCAGGCCAACAGTCGAACTACTTGACTGAGGCCTTATTCTTGTAACCTGTAACCTAACCTTGGTAATGTCAGTGATCTCATGATGTCACACGACATAAGTACATTAGTACCTTCTACAACTCAAGTACATTAATAACTTTCGCAGGAAGTACATTTGTATTGTTCAAGACTGAAGGGCGTATCCTTACAGGTACTAAGATTATCATCATACCTGTAACATGTGCAAGTCCCATGCCCCATGGCCCACTTTGTGGCACTTAGGTATCCTATGCAAGGCATCCATGACGGCATGACTCATGCCTCCAAGTCAGAGTCTGAAAGGTCACACATTGTAGTAATTCTGTGCAAGAGGGTGTGTCCTTAATTCTATAGTTCACATTCATCTCCACAACTCACCCAGTGACGTGATCTTGTTGAAGGCAAGCAAGAAATAAGGGTCAAAGACCTCTCAAATCAAAAGCCTCTAGGAGCCAAGCAGTATCAACAAAATTGTGAGTATCTGCGTCTTTGCATACAACCTGACAGAATCAGGTCACTCACGAAGCGTAGATCAGCCCACAAATATTGCAGACTAGTTCTTGCAGACTAGTTCTTGCTTTAATAACCATAGTTTCTGCAGCATACACACCCCCCTGTTGAACAATGCATCCCATGCACACAACTCTCATACGGCTATGGTGAAGCAGGCTGCAAAGGCATTGGGCAACACGTCTACCCATGCCAGTGATGGTATATGTTGGTTTGATAGTACATATGTACATAATTCAAATTGAAACACCACCTTTTGCATGTGCTGGGCAATACCAGCACAAAATTTCTATGAATTCCATTCTTGTAAAAATACACGTGCACTGACACTGGATACTCAGTTGATCGCATTATTTATAGAAAGCAAAAATAAGGGGAAATGCCTGCGAACCCTCCACTAGCTAGCCAGCGCGCTAAACATCGTCAGTAGCTTGAGCAGCAGGCAGTCACACTTCCTGCAAGCAACATCCAACAATTGTAGCATTCCCAGCTTCTCACCACACACGCTCCTCTCCAAACAGCAGCGCAATCCAACAGTTCTAGCATTCCCAGCTTCTCACCACACACTCTCCTCTCCGAACAGAGCAGCGCAGCGCATGAGAGCAGCGCAGCGCATGAGAGCCACGTCAACTGTGCATCCTGCGGTAGGCATACCTGGCCTGCGGGCGCTCAGGTCCTAGATCAATCAACTCACAAGAAAGTCCCACCGGAAATTCGTGGTGGTCTAAAAGAGCAATTGCGCCCTGCAGGGACACAGGCTCCAGCCGCATGAGCTGCACAGGCCAACCACCTAGGTGCCTTCCGCTAACCACCTAGGTGCCTTCCGCTAACCTTAGAGGAAACCGCGCAGCCAGCCCACGTCAGTGTGTGGACAGGCATGGCCCCTCAGCATCCTGCAGGCCGGGCCTTTGCCCCAGCTCGTGTCCACCAGGTCAGCTCCCCTACCCCCTAGGCACAGACATCCTGGCGTTGAGCCTCCCTCTGGTGCAGAGCCAGGTTCACTCACTGCCCTTAGCTGATCACGCAGGCCCAGGCTCTTCTGGATGAGAGGACTAGCTTGGGACCAGCTCAGCTACAGATCACACGCGGCGAGCCATCCTGTGCCAGCTTGACCTGATCCAGGCTCAAGCCCTTGACCCGTCCTGCACTGGCCAGATCACACAAGGTGTGAGTCGTCAGCAACCTGTCCCGCACTATCCCAGATCACACAAGGCGTGAGTCGTCAGCAACCTGTCCCGCTCTAGCCCAGATCACACAAGGTGTGAGTCGTCAGCGACCCGCGCCAGCTTGATGAACACCTCCTCCAGCGTTGCACTGGTGACCGCCCAGTCCTCCAGACGTAGGCCGGCGTGCTTTGCCGCATGCACAGCCTTGAACACGCTGCTCAGGGACACCTGCGCGAGCGCATACGTGAGTATGCATGTGTGGATGTGCGGATGCGTGTATGTACATGAATACATTCACATGTGTGCACCTGCCGGGGCCCCTACTGCGACGTGAGCCGGGCCGAGCTGTGGGCGTGTGGAATCAAGGGAGACCTATGCAGGCCTATGCAGCAAGGAAGCTAGGCTCTCACAGAGCACGTAACATCAAGTTGGGCAGGGATCTTGCTCAGGGGTGCTTTGTGTCTCTATTACAGGGTCCAGATGTCCACTTTCACTGGAAAGCCTTCAATGCCCACAAGGCGGGGCAGCATGCACTTGCAACATCAGTGTGACACGCATGCAGTCATGGAGGCCACAGGCTGAGGGAAGGAAGCTCCAAACAACCACCTACACTGCACAAGCTTTACGCAGCGCAAAGTGAGGGGTGAGGTCCAGTGGTGCAAACTCTGAGCTCGCCGCGGCTTTGGACGACGCAAGGCAGCATGGCACAGGACGCAAGGCAGCATGGCTCTGGGCGGCATTAAGAGGACGTCGCTTCAGGCGGGGAGCTAGGAGGAAGAAGGCTAGCGCAGCCCTGCATCCCTGCCTGCTCCTTTGCTTATGCGCACGCATGCACACACATAGCAAGATATGCACAGGGCACTTGGGCCCACACCCCCAAATCACGCCAGCGTGCACCTTGTGCTGGGGCGGTTAAAGTCACTTTCCTGCCCCTGTCCCCCCAGTGACTGCGCCTGTGCACAACTGGCGCCTGGGCTGCCCATATACTTTTGAGAGCACACCTGATGCTTGGGCAGTTCATACTTGAGCGTGCCCCCCAGCGCGTACGACAAGTTGGCATCGGGCGCCAGCGACTCCGCCATTGCCCGCGCTTGTGGCTCTTGCTCCTGAGGCAGCGCACAACATAGTGGCAGGGCTTGCAAGGCGCTCGCGCCTGATGACGGCACAGACAGCATACATGGGTTGGGCGCCTCAGACTCTTGGAAGCCCTTCGTCTTGAGGCCGCATGCAAAGCCCATGGAGACGAGGCGCGCAAGGCCTGAGGTGTGCAAGGGATGGATTACCAGCGCTTCTGGGCTACCTGGGCAGCCCTAGCTCGTAGCTGCCCTTACTCCTGCAGCCAGCCCAATTTCTTCACTAGTATCCCATCCCTCCAGCTATCTACCTGCGGTTGCTCATGGTTTGATTCTCACAACACAGGGCCTCCCACCGCGCCCCACACCACACCTGGGGCACGGTGACGGTGAGAACCAGGAAGCCTGCAAAGCGCGAGGTGACTTCGCTGGGCGTGTCCAGGCATACCAGCTGGCCCTCCACAAAGATGCCGATGCGGTCACACAGCAGCTCCGCCTCCTGCAAACATTTGAACGTGCGTGCGCGCATGTGTGTGTATGTGTGCGTGCATGTGAGCATTTGCACGGCAAGTGTGTGTGTGTGTGTGTGTGTGTGTGTGTGTGTGTCTGCGTGTGTCTGTGTATGTGTGCGGGCCAAGGCCAATACCTGCATGGAGTGCGTGGTCAGGATGATGGCACACGAGGACTTGTGCGTCTTAACCACGCTCCACAGCTGCTTCCGGCTCATGGGGTCCAGACCTCTGCAGGTGCACAGCAAACATTGCACACATTTGGTGTGTGATGGCCCTACATGCAGGCACATGTGCACCACCCTTTCTTGGGTGGAAAGGCCCACAATGCGGACGCAGGCACACCGCCTTCAGCAATCTCTTTGGCTCCCGCTCATAAAGTTTGTCTCCGAAGAGCAAGGTCACACCCTCCTTGCCTCAGAGCCCAGGAGTGCACCCCCCATCCAGCCTTGCCTGCAGCATGCAAATCATGTACGCCCCCCCCCCCCTCAGCACACATGTCCTATTGCGTGAGTCTATGTGGTGGCTCCACTTCTCTCCAAATGGCCTCATCTCATCACAAGAGCTCTGTGCTATGGTCCGGTCAACTAGTGGGTGTTCCAATGGTCCGAGCAACCGGGGGCGCTTACGCACACACTCACGTGGATGGCTCGTCCAGGTACACCACACGCGGCCGGCCCATGAAGGCCATGCCCACGCTGAGTCGCCGCCGCATGCCCCCCGAGTACTCTCCCGCTAGCTTGTCGCCCACCAGGCCGTGCAGCGCCACCGAGCGTAGGCCCTCCTCTACTGCCTCTTCCAGGGCCTTGCCTACAGGTTGTGGGGCACACGCAGTCCTTTTTAAGGAAGATGCACAATAGAGGTTTGCGAGCAGCCTGCCCCATTACCTGCACAATTCTTTTGGGCGTGTGCACACAAGGGTTTTCGAACACCAGAAGGGCACAAGGAGAGGCACAAGGAGGCATTGCTGCGAGGGGGCACCCCATGCACAAGGGGGCACCCCATGCATAAGGGGGCACCCCATGCATAAGGGGGCACCCCATGCATAAGCACTGCGCGCCGGGCAAGCGCCGTCCTTTCGAGATGATATTCACCCAGATGAACAAGCTCAGTGGTGCGAGGAAAGTGTGCATCAATCTACCACATAAGACTGATCACCAGGACGAGCGTCATCCTGAAAGGATCATGCAAAGTGCGCTTTTGTCTGCAATGGACCTGAGCTGGATGGCCTATTGCGTGCGATGCAAGGATTGTGCAAAGTGTGATGCAAGGATCGTGTAGCGTGTCCTTTTATCTGCAGAGGAGCTCAGCGGGGTAGCCTGTTGTGTGCAATGCCCCCTAAATTTTTCACATGGCACAGGCCCATGCTCGCCTGCGTTGGTTTTCCTGTCGGTGATGATGGTCATCACAAAGGCGTGGCGGAGGCAATGGTTTGGCCGATGGCTATGGGAAATGCTTTTGCTTCAATAAAGGTGATGGGACCTAACAGCCCTCCAGGAGTTAGATAGACGGGGACCAGAAGAGCAGAGGGGCTGCAATGCAGCCGGAACACGTGTGCACAGACAAGCGATTCCACCC
>LKMJ01003509.1_pt1 | contig 14603 bp, 12 predicted proteins | sample 643391 | NCBI WGS metagenome assembly LKMJ01 (sample SAMN04112250, study PRJNA286221) | soda lake metagenome | biome: soda lake; feature: Kulunda Steppe; material: water; isolation source: sample PL-Br10 brine of Picturesque Lake | place: Russia: Kulunda steppe | collected 2010-07
AGCGGCTGAGGAAACGCTTCGACAACTGCTACATTCTCTGGACAGCACTGAGAACGGTTTCACGAAGACAAAGCTGACACGAGACGTTCATCCTCACGGTTTTCCTGATCGAATCAGCAACTACTGTAAAGTCGTGGGCTTTCTCCTCGAATCTCTGTAATGCAGGATTGTTCCCGGTCATAGTCGATAAGCCCGACTGCGGCCATTCGTGGTAGATGGTTGTGATGGAGAGCAAGCCGCACCCGCTTGACCGTGTCCTCACTAGGGGCTGTGAGTCCATCTTCTCGTTCGGCCACGGCTGTCGCGAGATCGTCGATGTCGACCGGAGCAGAACGCTCGATCAGTTCCCCAATCGCGATTCGACACCGAGCCGTGGCGAGTAATTCGTGGCGTTCACTTGGTGTGAGTGTGGTTTGTTCTCTGTTCTGTGCTGTAGCGTGGCGGTGGAATTCAGTCATGGGTAGGTTCGGAAACGGTAGCTGTCTACTGTCCTTACTGTCTGGGCATGCCTAAGCTCATACTAAACACAGTTATAGTACAATATATGATATGAATAAGTAATTATTTTCAGGAAACTATTACTGCGTTATTGTTTTGGTACGTTGGGTTTCCCGTAGGGGAATAAATAACCATTTCGTCTGAGGAACTCCAACACCGGAGTCTTAATACACTAAAACGATGTGTATACTATATGTCCTCTCCCACGCTGACATCTGCCCTTGAAGAAACCCTTTCGCTTTTTGAGGAGATGATAACACCACAGACGACAGCAGAGGTAGCCGACCGTCTCGGCCTCGGCAGGCGGAGTGCGTACGACCGTCTATCGCGTCTCGTTGAGCAGGGAGAACTGGACACCAAAAAAGTCGGCGGCAACGGCCGTGTCTGGTGGCGGCCACCAGAGAGCGAGACGAATCGTTCGGAGGTGGCTGCTGTGCAGTCGTCTGCTGACGGTGTATTCGATGATATCTTCGAACGTATTTCCGATGGCTTCTACGCACTGGATGAGGAGTTTCGGTTTCGCTACCTGAACGACCACGCAGCCGAGGTACTGGGACTCGATGAGTCAGTTATCGGCAAGAAGTTGTTTGATGTTGTGGCAGTCACCGATGCATTCGAACAGGCACTGTACGAGGCTCGTAAAACCCAGGAATCCGTGGTTTTCGAGGATTACTACGATCCGGTCGACAGTTGGTTTTACAATGCACTCTACCCCTCCGAGAATGGCCTGTCAGTGTATTTCCGGAATATCACAGACCGAAAGCAACGCGAACAGGAGCTAACACGCTTCGAGGCACTGATCGAGAAATCTCGGGATGTGAATGTGATTTTGAACGCGGACGGAACATACCAGTACGTTCCACCGTCAATGGAACGCGAATTCGGTCATGATCCGGAGTCGCTCATCGGTGAGAATGCATTCGAATACGTCCATCCCGGTGACCGCGAGCGCACACTCGAAGAACTCTGGAAGGCGCTTGAAGATCACTCACGAGAGCCGAAAGCCGAGTATCGGTTCCAGCGTGGCGATGGGTCATGGGCTGTCGTCGAATCACGCGTTCGGAATCTGCTTGACGATCCAAAAATAGAGGGGCTTGTTATCTATAGCAGAGATATTACGGACCGCAAAGAGCGCGAACAGGAATTACAAGAGACCAAAACGCAACTCGAAGCCGCGACGGAGGCCGGCGAAATCGGCACCTGGGAGTGGCACATTCCAGATGATACGTTAGTAGCCGATAACTGGTTTGCCAAGACGTTCGGAGTCGACCCAGCCGTAGCGAGTGAGGGTGTTCCGATTGCGGAGTTCATGTCGTCGGTTCACGACGACGACCGCGATCGCGTCGAAGCCAAGGTCGAATCTACGCTTTCCTCCTGTGATGAGTACGAGGCAGAATACCGAGTTTGGGATGCCGAAGGCGAACTCCGGTGGGTGGTGGCACGCGGCCGCATCAACTGTGAGGAAGATGGAACACCTCGCACGCTTCTGGGATCGGTTATCGACGTGACAGAACGAAAGCAACGCGAGCGAAAGCTAAAGCAGTTCAAACGTCGCCATGAGGCAATTCTCGAGAACTTTCCAAACGGTGCCGTTGCACTCGTCGATGAAGACTTTCGATACCTCACCTTCGGTGGAACTCCGGAGGGAACACCCGAACTCACGAGAGAGGAACTGGAAGGGAGTCTTCTGTCGGATATACTCTCAAAAGAGCTTGTCGAGTTTGTTCTTCCTCACTATGAGGCTGCATTCGACGGAGAACCCACGACGTTCGAGGGACGTATCCGAGACAAACTCTATCAGTTCCGGTTCGCCCCGGTCCGTGATGATGACGGTGAAATCTCTGCGGCGATGTGCATGTCACAGGAGATCACCGAACGCAAAAAACGCAAAGGTGAACTCGAACGACAGCGAGAGCAATTGGCAGCGCTGAATAACCTAAACGAAACGATCCGCGATATCACCGAAGCGGTAATCGAACAATCGACCCGCGAGGAAATCGAACAGATCGTCTGCGACCGCCTCGCCGAAGCAGACTCATACGAGTTCGCCTGGATCGGAGACATAAACATCCCAACACAGACCGTGAATGTGCGGGCTGCAGCCGGTAGCAATGGTTGTCTCGATGACGTCGATATCTCGGCCGATCCCGAAGATGACTGCTGTCACGGAGCGGCGGTCAGTGCACTCCAAACGGGAGAGATACAGACCGCCAAATGCAGGACAGAAAACAGCGCACATCCGCTCTGGCAGACCACCCAGACAGACAATATTCGCTCGATGGCAGCCATTCCACTGGTAAGTGAGGGAACGGTCTACGGCGTATTGAACGTCTACTCGAAACGGCCGAAGGCATTCGAAAGGGAAGAACAGAAAGTAAGTGGCCAACTCGGAGAAGTCATCGGTCACGCCATCGCTGCTGCCGAGCGGAAACGAGCGTTGTTAAGCGACGAAGTAGTCGAACTCAAGTTCCAGCTGCGGAACGTCTTTGATACGCTCGATATCGATGTCTCGACGACTGGAACAGCCTCAATCGACTATATCGTTCCGGTCGAAGCCGACGAGTTTCTTGCCTACGGAACGGTGACTGAAAATGCTATCGAGAGTGTCACTGCACTCGTCGAAACACTGCCCCACTGGAGTGAGGTGACGTTTCGAGAGACACCTGCGGAGACGACATTCGAACTGCGGCTGATAGAGCCACCAGTGCTCACGAAGGTCACTGCACTCGGTGGTTCCATTGAGCACGCCCTGATTGATGACGGTGATTACCAGATGACAGTCCATCTGGCACCGGGAGTAAATATCAGACAGATTATTGACGAAGTCCAGACGGCATATCCCACGATAGAACTGCTCAAACGTCACCAGACCACACGGGAAGCGGCCGCCAGCCAAAGCCGGGCTGAAATCACGGCGACATTGACCGAGCGCCAAGAGACCGTTCTCGAAGCGGCTGTGTATGCTGGCTATTTCGAGTGGCCTCGCGATGCCTCCGGGGAAGACATTGCTGATTCACTCGATATTGCACCGCCGACATTCGCAAACCACCTCAGGAAAGCCCAAAAGAAAATCTTCGAGTCGCTGTATCTGGACGGCTAGTCGTCAGCGACGGCAGCCTCGTTTCGACCCTGTCCGCCTGACTCACTGTCTGTATTCCAGTAGGCAATCGTCGTTGCGATGATGAGCCCACCGAAGATGATCTGTGCAGCGGCCTGGTGGATCATCGACGCCCAGACGCCGAAGTTGAGCACCGTATTCGCACCGAAAATGATCTGCAGTGGCAACACGAGTGTGGCGATATACAGCGAATACTCCATGATCTTGTTGTACTCACCACGCCAGGCGATGAGACCCGCAGCGATGATCATAAAGCCGACAACCATGGCGACGAGTCGGTGGAACCACTCGACGAAACTCGGCCACGTCGCCGGGAACAGTCCCATCCAGCCATCACACAGCGGCCACCGTCCCTCGCAGGCTAACCCGGCACCGATCTTGCCGGTGTAGACACCGAGCAAGATCAGAAAGAAGGTGCTAAGCGTTGTCACGGCCAAGTAGTGACGAAACGGGATGCGCATATTCGCCATTCAGGAGTGCGTCTATTTCAATTATGTCTTTTGTTCCCGGTAGCTGGGTCACACTGTGTTACTGGCCGTCGTGGTCAGAGAATGAGACCTTCGGATATCATGACCCCAAGCCCTACCGACGCAAAAATGAGCCCGAAGATGAACAGGCCAGCCCCAGACCGCAGGAGTCCACTGATCGTGTCTGCTTCCGTTCCAGCCGAAATACGATAGAGACTCTCCTCCGGTGCCGACTCGACGACAGCGTCGTACTCCACACCGTGGGGTGAGCGTTCGGCGAGAGTCGAGCCATAGACGTGTACCTCATCACCAGCCTGGAGATAACCCTCGGAGTACCGCCGCCGTCGCGAGTTTTTTTGGGCGAGGACGTTTTCGAGATCAATCTTGTCGGTCAACACAGACAGGCGCAACCGAACGTCGGCAGAAAGCGAACTGCTTGCTGTCTCTCGTGTGCTTTCGTTGTCTGCCGAGATGTCAGCATCTGTCGGATCGACGCGAACACAGCCAGTCTCGTCGCGGACGAGAAATGGCTGTCTGATCGCACCGCGCTCGATTGTCTTCCATTTCTTGTTCGAGCCCCTGCTATTGGAGCTACTCCGTTCGCGGCGTTCGACCTTGTAAGTCGAAATGACGGCCTCTTTTCCTGTAAAGGGTGCCTCGAAGGTTCCGTGTTCGTCGGTCGGTTCGATCATGCCTTCGAATTCGTCCATACCGGTATCCTGGGCAGCCTCGCGTACCGGCACTGGATCACTCCGCCAGATGGTAAAGGCCTCCCGCAGTTTCAACACGCCGCCGAGTGCAACGGCTGTGCCAACGAGCGCGAATAGACCGCCGAAAAATACGACTCCTGCACTCATATTTATTGAATCACCACCATTAATTCCGATAGCACCGTGAGTAACGGGATGAGAAAGACTAGCCCAAAGATGAGTAAGAACAGGCCCAAGAGGGCCCGGCTTGCTACATCCTTCAGATCACCCACGTCATCGCCGGACATTCCGCTAGGTGGTTCTGTCCCGATACGGAAATTGTTGGACTGTGAGGCATCGATCCGAGGCGTGACTCCATCCGTCACATAGCCGTAGACATATAGCGTCTGGCCCGGCTCGAAGACAGATTCCGAATACGTTCGGGGATCGTCCACTGCCGATGCACGAAGCTGTGGCCGTTTCTCGATGGATACGTGTTCGTGCTCGGCCAGTTGCGTTCTAAGTTGCTCTGGCAACGATTCATCACTTCCAACCGATCTGTCGGTGTCACGAGTCTCTTCTGGCATCGCGCCGTCCGGATCGACGAGCAACCGGTCGGCCGGGCCTTCGAGTTCGAACTCTTCGACTCGTGTCTCCGAATAGATATCCCACCAGCCAACCTCCTCCGTTTCCTGTTCGATACTGTACTGATAGCCGAGTCCGTCTGTCCCGGAAAATGGCGCAGTTACGGGTCCGTTCGGCCCTGCTGTTGCGGTGCCGGTGACTATCGCATGAGCGCCGGCTGGGGCGTCGCTGGGGTCGACTGGATCGGTAAGCGAGGAATGAGTTGTCCCGAAAATGGTTGTCCCGGCTTGATAAAAGTACCGCAGTCCCAAACCGATGCAACCGAGGCCGACAGCAGTAAAGATGCCAACAACAAACAAAAAGATGAGCGTTAATAGAACATCCATAACGAGACTCATTTCACTTGAATGCTCATATTCCAGCATAAAAAACACGTCGTTCCAGTGGAACGCTTCCGATGGTCTTTTGCGGTATGCATGGTTCTCATTCGAGCATGGGACTAGATGAGGACGCACTCGAGTATCACCGGGAGGATCCACCCGGAAAACTGGAGATGTCCACCACGAAGCCGACGAATACGCAACGTGATCTGAGCTTGGCGTACTCTCCGGGCGTTGCTGCACCGTGTCGAGAAATCCGTGACAACCCTGACGACGCCTACACATACACCGCAAAAGGAAATCTTGTCGGGGTTGTCTCCGATGGCACTGCCGTGCTCGGACTCGGTGATATTGGCCCCGGCGCCTCGAAGCCAGTGATGGAAGGCAAAGGAGTACTGTTCAAACGCTTTGCCGATATCGATGTCTTCGATATCGAACTCGACCACGACACACCCGAAGAGATGGTCAACTCCATCAGCGCAATGGAGCCAACCTTCGGTGGGATCAACCTCGAAGATATCAAGGCACCGGAGTGTTTCGAGGTCGAAGAGCGACTCCGCGAAGAGATGTCGATTCCGGTTTTCCACGACGACCAACACGGCACCGCGATTATCTCCGGTGCTGCACTTTTGAATGCAGTCGATATTATCGATAAAAACATCGAAGAACTCGATATCGTCTTTTCTGGGGCCGGTGCGAGTGCAATCGCAACTGCACGCTTTTATGTCTCACTCGGTGCAGATAGAGACCGGATCACGATGTGTGACTCCGGCGGGATTATCACCGAGTCCCGCGCCGAGTCTGGCGACGTCAACGAGTTCAAACAGGAGTTTGCCAGTGACTGCCCGGAGGGCGACCTCGCGGATGCGCTGGAAGGGGCAGATGTCTTCGTCGGACTCTCGATTGGCGGCATCGTCGACGAGGAGATGGTCCGGTCGATGGCCGACAACCCGATTATCTTCGCGATGGCAAATCCCGATCCGGAGATCGCCTACGAAGACGCCAAAGAGGCCCGTGATGACACAGTTATCGTCGCGACCGGCCGCTCGGACTATCCGAACCAGGTCAACAACGTCCTTGGATTCCCCTTTATTTTCCGTGGCGCACTCGATGCCCGCGCAACGGAGATAAACGAGGAGATGAAAGTCGCCGCGGCAGAAGCGCTTGCGACGCTCGCTCGCGAAGACGTCCCGGATGCAGTCGTCAAAGCCTACGGCGACGAACCGCTGCAGTTCGGTCCGGATTACATCATTCCGAAGCCACTCGACCCGCGAGTGCTGTTCGAGGTTGCCCCAGCCGTTGCCCAAGCCGCGATGGAATGCGGTGCTGCACGGCGCGAACTCGATCTCGAAAAGTACGCCGAACGACTGGAAGCACGACTCGGTAAATCTCGCGAGATGATGCGGGTCGTCCTCAACAAGGCCAAGCAGGATCCGAAACGAGTCGTTCTCGCGGATGGCGACGACGAAAAGACGATCCGGGCCGCCTACCAACTCGTTGATCAGGGAATTGCCCACCCGATTCTCATCGGCGACCAGAAAGAGATCTGGGAGACGATGGAACGACTCGGATTGAGTTTCGAGCCAGAGATCGTCGATCCAGACGAGAGCAATCTCGACCCATACGCAGACCGACTGTACGAACTACGCCAGCGTCAGGGAATTACGCGACGCGAAGCCGAGGAACTTATCGAGGATGGCAACTATCTCGGTAGCGTGATGGTCGAGATGGGTGATGCGGATGCCATGCTCTCGGGACTGATGCATCATTATCCGTCGGCGCTTCGACCGCCGCTTCAGGTGATCGGCACCGCCGACGATGCCGATTACGCGGCCGGTGTCTACATGCTGACGTTCAAAAACCGCGTTATCTTCTGTGTCGATACGACGGTCAACCAGAATCCCGACGAGCAGGTTTTCGTCGAGATCACCAAACACACGGCAGAACTCGCCCGGCGGTTCAATATCGAGCCACGCGCAGCGTTGCTTTCGTACTCCGATTTCGGGAGCGTTCGCAATGCGGGCACCCAGCCGATCCGATCAGCCGCCGAGCAACTCCGAAGCGATCCTGACGTGGACTTCCCGGTCGACGGCGAGATGCAAGCCGATACCGCACTGGTTGAGGAGATCTTAAACGACACCTACGATTTCTCCGAACTCGACAAGCCAGCGAACGTGCTGGTCTTCCCGAATCTGGAATCCGGAAACATTGGCTACAAACTCCTCCAGCGCCTCGGTGGTGCAGAGGCAATCGGCCCGATGCTCGTCGGTATGGACGAACCAGTCCACGTCCTCCAGCGCGGTGACGAGGTCAAAGATATCGTCAATCTCGCTGGCGTTGCTGTCGTTGACGCTCAACAACAGGAATAACTAGAACAGACTCGCTGTTGTGTCCTCTATCTCTTCGACTGTCGCCGGTGTTTTGAATGTCGTCCCACCATAGTGCGTCCGAGAGCCGTCGTAGCCGGCCTCCCGGAGACAGCCAAGAAACTCATCCATCGAGGGAGCAGGCTGCCCCCACTGTTCACAGAGTTCGTGCTGGTCGTAGTGTGTCGGCTCGTCGAGTTCCTCACCGAGACGAGTCAACAGCTTCCGTGATTTCTTGGCTGTTCCCATCTCCTCGGTGACTTGCTCTTGGACGGCGTCGAGAAATTCCCGGTCGTGGGGCAGATCCAGCCAGAGCGGGCCGGCAGTTTCGATATCGTTGCCGCAGTTCGGACACGCCGCCGGTGGGTCGGCAATCAGCCCGGTTGCGTGCTCGCGGGAGAGACACTGCCGGCAGTGATGGACGTAGCCGAGTGAGTCGATCACGTCGTTTGCAACGCGTGCGCCGCGGTCGAGTTCGAGATAGGTTCTGACGTAGTGATTCGTCGCGTGTGTCAGAAGTGGCCTGATGGCGATATCGTATCGAGCGCCAGTCCGGGCAAGAGCAGACAACAAGATTCGGACGCCCATCTCGGCGTGATACTCCGTGTTTCGGGGAATTGCACTGTAGGATCGGACACCGCTTTCGAAGTGGGCACCACAGAGCGGTGCCGTATCGGTTGCGGTCACACAGAGGAGGTTTCTGGTACCCTGGAAGGCAGCATCGACAAACGGAATCGGCGTTCCAAACGGGTCGATATCGACGACGTCGAAATAATCTTCGTGCAACAGGGCGTTGACATCCCGATGGACGGTTTTGCCGTCGATGTCGTTGCGTTCGAAGTTCTCCCGACAAAGTGTGAGTGAGTCTTCGTCGACGTCACAGCAGGTCACCTCCCAGCCTTCGGAACCAGCCCTGACTCCGCGAATGCCACTCGCTGCCATCGCATCGAGATAGGTCTTTGCCCGCGGTTCGCGGTCGCGGTATGCACGCAAGACAGCAACAGTCAGATCCCGGTTGAGTTCTTGTACGGGATTGAAAAAGACCTCGTCGGTGGCTCCCTCTTCCTGTTCGGGAACCTCGATTTCGACGTTCCCTTCGCTGACGAGCATACGCTAGCTGGCGTGGCCAGCGCGAAAAGTGATACGGTCCGCGTTATCGTCGGCGCGACTCCGTAACGTGGTCGGCGACCAGTTCTGCGACGGGGTCGATCAACGCGTACAGCCACACGGCCATGAACGCGACCATAGGGAGGGCAACCACCAGGAAGAGCAGGTCGTATAGCACGGACAGGTCACCGAGAAGCGGTGTGACTACACCAGCGAGACCCTGGTGGGCAACGAGGGCTGCAGCCAACAGGGCCGTCCAGAACACGAGCGACGAGAGACTGTCGGCGATTTCGTCGGGTGCATCGAGGGCCTGCTTCGTGAGATCAGCTAGCTTCGGCGCGATAACACAGAGCAACGCGGCGACAGCCAGCGTCACGAAGGCAGTCGCGAGCGCAGCGACAGTAATCGGCGTCTCGGGAACGAGTTGACCAACGCCGGGAAGCAGACTGATGAGGTACACGAGAAAGATCAGTGACGTCGCGACGAGGAGGACTCTGGTTGCAGCGCGGACGGTGTCGTGTCCGACCGAACGAGAGCGGGGGCGTCTGTGAGCCATGTCTACAGATGAACCGTAGCCCTGTGGAGGGATATACTCCCGAGACCGTTACGGTGATTTTAGACAATTTGGATTGTTTTTGAACTGTTTAGCGCGCTTTTTGGACGATATCTCGGCTTATAGTGGGGGACTGTATGAAACGGATAAATAATTGAACTTGAGTTCACGCGTCTTGCGTTTTTCTCCGTACCGAACTACGTGGTTCGTAACCTCTTTTTTGCTGCCCAACAAATCCTCTGACATGAATACGTTGATCGTCCTCTTCGTCCTCGGCATGATCTTGCTGTTTATTTTCTTCGTCTTCCTGTTGCTCCGCCGGAGCGCACAGGGGTTCAAAGAAGGGATGCAACAGGGAAAATGACCCAAAAGCGTTTTGCGTTGCCGTTCGCCCCTTGAGGTATGGATCCACGCGTTCGCGAACATGCAGAAATTATCGCAGAGCACTCGGTTGATCTCAACGCCGGTGACAACGTCGTCATCGCCACGCCACCCGTTGCGTCCGATCTCGCGGTTGCACTTCATGAGGTCGTCGGCGATTACGGGGCAAACCCCGTTGCGCTAAATGGTGACCAGCGGTGTAGCCGTGCGTACCTTCGTGCAAGCGAGGAGTTCGAGACGCCGGAGCACAAACTCGCACTGGTCGAGGAGACTGATGTCTACATTGCCGTCCGGGCGAACAGAAACGTCACCGAAACCAGCGATGTCGACCCAGAGACGAACGCCGCCTACTCGCAGGCAAACCAGCCAATCCTGAACGAACGACTCTCGAAACGCTGGTGTCTCACGCAGTATCCCGCGCCGGCAAATGCACAGTTAGCGGAGATGAGCACCGAAGCCTACGAGAATTTCGTCTGGGATGCGATCAACAAAGACTGGGATGCCGTTCGAGAGCACCAGTCTCAGATGGTCGATATTCTCGACCCTGCCGACGAGGTACGGATCGTCTCGGGCGAGACAACAGATATCACGATGAGCGTCGACGGAAATCCGACGCTGAACGACTACGGTGAAAAGAACCTCCCCGGTGGTGAAGTGTTTACCGCGCCGGTCCCGGACAGTGTCGAGGGAGAGGTGCTTTTCGACAAGCCACTCTACCACCAGGGCCGGGAAGTAACGGATGTATATCTTGCGTTCGAAGATGGCGAGGTCGTCGATCACGCTGCCGAGAAAAACGAGGAAGTGCTCACAGAAGTGCTCGAAACTGACGAGGGAGCCTCCCGGCTTGGCGAACTCGGAATCGGAATGAATCGGGATATCGACCGGTTTACCTACAATATGCTTTTCGATGAGAAGATGGGCGATACGGTGCATATGGCAGTCGGGCGCGCATACGCGGATACTGTCGGCGAGGACAACGAGCAAAACGAGAGTGCAGTCCACGTCGATATGATCGTCGATATGAGCGAAGAATCACGAATCGAAGTCGACGGTGAGGTCGTACAAGAGAACGGGACATTCGTCTTCGAAGAATAACCGACGCTTCGGGCGCTCTTACAGGCACGCACAGAAGTGTCTCTGGTGGGGCCTGTTTTTGCGTAATACGAGCGACACACCATTGCAATATCGAGATTTCGCACTCAATTACGATCAATGTCTGTTGCTTACTCATTATATAATCGTTATAGACTCATCGTAAGGTGACAGCGGATTATTACTAATGTCGATAGCGACAGGAAAACAGTACACTTGGCGGTGAGAGTGGATCGGCCGCCATGAGAGACTATGCAAACTGGAAAAACAGACACAGTTCGTTCCAATGGGGATATCGGTACAGAAACCTCAGTCGCGAACAGTGAGATAACCAATCAACCCTCACGTGATGGGTTGTTCGAAGTGCTGAGTAACGAACGACGGCGGTGTGCACTGTATTATTTACAACAGCACGACGAGGCAGTCGAGCTGGCAGATGTCGTCGATTATGTTAGTTCGTGGCAGTACGGAAAGCCAGCGTCGGAGGTGACCTCGAAAGAGCGCATGCGTGTCTACTCGGCACTGCACCAGGTCCATTTGCCGAAACTCGAAACTGTTGGCCTGATCAAGTACGACACCGAGGATGGAGAGATCCGAATTCAGGATGAAATCGAGTATGCACGCCTGTATCTGGAGTACGATCCCGAAAACGATATTTCCTGGAGTTCGCTCTATCTCGGGCTAGTCGGTATCGGGGCGGCACTCGCGTTGTTTTCTCAGTTCTCGATGTATCCCATCGAGTGGTTGAATGGCCTGCTTCTCGTCTGGTCGTTCCTTCTCATTGTTGGGGTTGCAGCGTGTGTACATGCAATACACGAACGACGAAACAAAGTTTCAGTCTCCGAACTGTTCGATATCGAGCAGTGACGGTCACTGGCTGACTCCGTTTACTTTCTTAGGTGTGATTGCTATACTACGTATTTTTGCCGCAGAAAGCAAAGCCGGTGGAGAGCTTACAGAAGAAGGGTTACAAACAGTTATGGCTGTACGGCTCGTATGACATTCATGCCGACGGAAAACTACGAAAAGCGACTCAACGAAACGTCGGAGAACATCCAGCAGTCCGACGTTATATGTCCCCGGAACAAGGAACTGCTCCGGGAGTACGAACGTGACAAAGTTCTGGACGGCCTGAGCAAGGCTACACTCCTGAAGAACCTCACCCGGCTAAAGGTGATGACCGAGCATCTGGAGGACCAGCCGCTCGACGAGATGGACAAGTCCGAAGTAAAGGACCTGGTCGCGTGGGTCCACTCCGAGTACGACAACGACGAGACCATCGACACGTACAAGAACGTCATTCGGAGTTTCTGGAAGTGGCTGGCCCCCGACGCGGACGGGGACGCACCCGAGACCGTTGCGTGGATTAAACTCAACAACTCCACGGGGAGCGACAAACTCCCGAAGGACCTACTCACGAAGGACGACATCGAAGCGCAGGTGGAGGCCGCGAAGAATCCCCGCGATAGGGCACTCATCTGGCTTCTCTACGAGACTGGCGCGCGCATCGGCGAACTCATCGACCTCACCGTGGGCGACATTGAGGACCGCAAGCACGGGAAGAAGGTCGTCATCGAGGGCAAGACCGGCGCTCGCCGGCTCCCGCTCGTGGAATCCGTCCCTCACATCAATAAGTGGCTGAACGACCACCCGAACCCGACGAAGGACGCGCCGCTGTGGTGTAAGATTCAACAGGGTAGCCCGGACGACCAACTCGGCTACCGATACATCCGAGACAAGATCCTCCGGAAGACGATGAAGGAGGCCGGTATCGACAAGCCGTCGAACCCCCACCACTACCGTCACTCCCGCGCGTCGTACTTGGCGAACCACCTGAAAGAGGCACAACTGTGCGCGTGGTTCGGGTGGGTGCAGGGGTCGGATGTACCGGCCCGGTATGTCCACCTCTCCGGGCGCGACATCGACAATGCCTACGACGAGATGCACGGGCTGTACGTCCCTGAGGAAGACGGCGACGAACCACAGGTCCGCGAGTGCGGGCGCTGTCAGGAACTCAACGAGCCCGAAGCCGCGTTCTGTATGCGCTGTGGCTACGCGCTCAAGGGCGAATCAGCGGCCGATTTCGAGGCCGACGTCGAAGAAGACGTGAAACAAGACTACGCTGACACAGAACCTGACGACGTCACCACGAAAGAGAAAATCGACACCATCGACGATTTCCTCTCGGATCCGGACGTCAAGACGGCACTCCTCGAACGGATGGAGAAAGCCGAATAATCGGTCTTGTTAAAGCCCTTTCACGGTGATAGGTTTCAAGAGCTCTGCTGGAGACTGCCAAATATGTGTATATTAACACACAGTTTATTTTTCGAGGTCAATCAGTTTTATTGCTCATCTCCATCTCCGTGACCAACTGGTGAAATCGATTCCGCGATGCCTCGCTGCCAGCCACAATGAGCACATCGTCTTCTTCGATCGTGAAGTTCGCGCCGATGTCAGTCAGTACCTCGCCGTCGTGCTCGACCGCGACGACCGTACAGTCGGTTTGATTTCGCAAATCGAGTTCGCCCAGACTTTGTCCAATAAACGTAGGTACCGACGCCCGGATAAACTCAAAGTTGGCGTCAGGAGTCAGGATCTCAGACTCCTCTATCAGCAGCGACGCCAGGCTCTCACCGGTCAAGTGAGAGAGTGAAAGCACAAAGTCAGCGCCTGCGTTGTAGAGTTTCTGCACGCTATCCTCCCCGTCAGCGCGGGCGACGATCTCGGTGTCCGGCGCGAGTTGATTGAGAATGAGCGTCGCGTAAATCGTGGTCGTATCCTCGTCGATCGAGAGGACCACGGCACGCGCGTCCTCGACGTTTGCTCGCTCGAACGTCTCCGGGTCCGTAATGTCGCCCACGATATCTACACCGTCTTTGGGTTCGATGTCGATCGCCTCAACCGCCATTCCCTCCGCTTGGAGCGTCTCCACGACTGATCGACCAACCGACCCGTATCCGCAGACGACCACCCGTGGTTCGTGTGCATCGTGTGCCGGAATCTGTCGAGTCTGCAAATCCTCGAAGTCATCGTGTTCGCCGGTGATTAGAAGGATCGTGTTCTCCTCGATTACGGTATCCGGATCAGGGGTGACGACAAACTTCCCGCCAATCCAGGCACCAATGATCGTGACGCCCATCCGATCGAAGGCCCTGGATTCTCGTAATGTCTGGCCGACGAGGTCGCTGCCCTTCTCGACTAACACCCCTGTGATCTGGAGGTCGCTTTCGACCTCAATCGCTTGCTGAAGCTTTTCCGCATAGGTACCTGCCGCACGCAGCCCGAGGCTTTTCCCCAAAAGCTGTCGAGTTGAGACGATATCGTCGGCCCCCGCGTAGCGGTGATAGGTCTCAACTTCCAGTTC